>Ga0315913_1000671_pt1 | contig 32545 bp, 14 predicted proteins | sample MpolsnodulesMG_FD_207736 | JGI IMG/M metagenome (GOLD analysis project Ga0315913, IMG submission 207736) | Medicago polymorpha root nodule microbial communities from Los Angeles, California, United States - small nodules | ecosystem: Host-associated > Plants > Roots > Nodule | place: USA...
ACTAGAGGAAAACCAAAAAAAAGAAAACGTGTGCTTTTATACTGCACTTGCTTTTTCTTAAAAAAAATCGAAATATTTCTTATAGGAATCGAACCGGGGACTAGTAGTTCAAAGCGTTTTTTTTTTAAAATAAAGAAGGTAACAATAGCGCTTTTTTTAAGCTATAAGCGCTATCTTTCTGGAGGTTATACTAGCGCTTATTAAGCGCTATTTAAGGTTGATTCAGTTATAGCGCTTTCCATCAAAAGCGCCATATACAATTAATCCTGTTTTTTTTATAAATATTTATTATTTTTATTTAACCAATACCGACGCTTTCAATACAAATCGCTATATAGATTTAGAAGCATAGATAGCGCTTTTTCAAAAAAGCGCTAGCTAAGACCTCCCTGTTTAAATTTATAGCGCTTTAGTGTTAAAAACGCTATTTATGGGGCGCTATATTTTCCCAATTCTGTAGTAGTGATTTGAGCCAGGTGATTATAGAATTCTCCAAATAGAAGTTAACATCGTCAAATCCAAGAGCAAGCCAATGATGCTTAACAAACAGACAATCCTAAAAATAGTGCATCATACTTTCACCACTGCTGAGGCACCTCAGACAATTATTATTGTCTAGCATACATTTGTTGTGCAGCAACGACCTCGTAGAAACAACATCATGATAAACCGTCCAATATAGAAATATAAACTTTTCAGGAGCAGTTAAACGTCAAATCCATTTCCATGATTCGACCTCATCCTCGTGCGTTCCACTTCAGAAGCCACTTATGCCCAGCTTTCACCGAATAAATACCATCTAGATTACCCTTACACGCAAAGCCATCATGAATCCGATCATTCCAACACATCGGGGGTGCCGCAGATAGCCTCGACTACAAGAGAAGGAAGTTGGGTACATAAACGACCCAACGCTCAAGTATCATCTTGAACCACATCAGTAAGTGGACATCATGAATATCAACATATAAAATATGTTCATACAACTTCCCAAATTTAATTCATGGCGCATACCAAAAGAAAGAAGACTCATCTTCAATCTATTGTCGAATCCATTTTAAAACGCTACCTTTGCTTTCATAATAGACTGCCACATAGTGGAACCTTAGTAAACTCAAATAAATCAATTCAAATATTCAAAAGTTTCATAATATCCTTAAAAAAACCATAACAATAATTTAATCTGTTTACAATGACGATATTATTTTTTTTACTTATAAATCTAATCAAATTATGATAGCATCTTTTTGGGTTAATTCATAAAATATGTTAATAAATGTGTGTGGATAAAAATTAATTTTATAAAGAAATAGGTATGCCCAAATAATCCTTAAAAAAAATAAAAAGGTATGACTAAATAATAATAAAATTTATAAAAATGAAAAATAAAATAAACTAAAATCGAAATAAGTGATAAATAATCCTTAAAAAAATAAAAAGGTATGTCTAAATAATAATAAAATTTATAAAAATGAAAAATAAAATAAAATAAAGTCGAAACCCTAGAGAAATAGTGTAAACCCTATAAAGAAAAAAGCTTCAACTTCTGCTGCTGCTCGTCTCTCTCGTTTCATCTTCCCTGCTGCACACCGCAACACATAAGGTCAATACTTTCGCTCTCTACGAAACTATCAACTTGATTTCTTCTCTGTTCGTTTTGCTTATTCTAAAAGCGCTTTATTTTGATGCTTTTGTTTTTCAGGGTTGTTCCAAAAGTGATAAAATGTTGGTACTGTTTGAAACCCCTGCGGGTTTCGCCCTTTTCAAAGTGCTCAATGAAGGAAAGCTTTCTGAAGTTCAGGTAATCGCAATGTTTGTATTCTATGATGTCTGATTCATAACTTGGTTGCATTTTCAGTTTATTTAAGGAAAAATGTTTTTTTTTGTGTCTGTAATTGTAATTTGTTGAAATGTTTGTATCTTGTATGTTTTTAAGGAACGATGTTTTTTTTTAATTGTAATTGTTGAAATGTTTGTGTCTTTCGTGTTCTTAAGGAACAATGTTTTTTTTTTTTTTTTTAAGGATACACATATTTCGACCATTACACCCTCTTTTTTTTTAGTTGTATCGTTTTCTTATTCAATTTGTTATGATATATGGGGTTTATCAGATTTGCTATGATATACGGGGTTTTTCATATTTGCCACAATGATTTGTTACCCATAATCACTTAGTAGCTTTTCTAGTTTTGAACATGACACCGATAAGCATTTGAAAAAATGACACAGTTGAATGTAATCACATGTGAGTGTGGTGCTATCTGACACTCGACACGCCTTCAATCAGACGTGTCGGTGCTCAGAGTTCATATTACATCGAACCGTGGAAAGTACTCTGTTTCCGATTACTACGTTCTTTCATAATAATCTGATCTAATATATTTATAATTTGCAAACTTCTTTACACAGGATTTATGGAAGGAGTTTTCCAGTGCGGATGCTGCAAGAAAGGTTATATCCTGCATCTCTTCTCATTCATGCTTCCCTCAGTTGCGTGTTTACTAATGTTGGCAATATGACGATGGGGAAACTATAGTTAATCTGTTTATACATGTCTGTTTTTTAATCAAGTTTCTTTTAGATTATGAAGCTAACCCTATGTGACGCATAATTAGGTGGTCAAATTGAAAGGTTTCCAGAAGTTTGAGAATATATCAGAAGCTACAGAGGCAGCTAGTTTGTTGATTGATGGAAAAGCTAGCAAGGGTCTGCGCAAGTTCCTGCGTGCTCATTGTGATAACGAGACGTTAGCTGTAGCTGATACGAAGTTGGGGACTATCATTAAGGAAAAACTGGTGCGCTACTTAGTTCCCCCTAAGAAACTTTTGATGTTTCACGCATCTTTCATCAAATAGCTAACTTTATATTTTTAATTTGTAGAAAATCGACTGTGTTCACAGCAATGCTGTTATGGAGCTAATGCGAGGTATTCGGTATCAGTTGACGGAACTCATAACTGGCCTCGCTGTTCAAGACATGGCTCCAATGAGCTTGGGTTTGTCTCACAGCCTATCAAGATACAAGTTAAAGTTCAGTGCAGACAAGGTGTGTTTGTATATACAATCGTTTATGTTAATCACCGAAGCAAATGTTTATTGATTTTTTTCTCTTGTCTGGTACATTCTGATTCTTTGGATAACTATTTCCTGACCATAAGATGCTTTTTACTAGGTTGACACCATGATCGTCCAGGCTATTGGTTTACTCGACGACCTCGATAAAGAGTTGAATACATATGCCATGAGAGTTCGAGAATGGTATGGCTGGCATTTTCCAGAACTTACTAAAATCATTCAAGATAATATCCAATATGCAAGGTCTGTCAAGTTGATGGGTGATCGCATTAATGCTGCAAAGCTTGATTTCTCCGAGGTAGAAATACAATTTTTCAGTCCTTGCTGCCATTTGTTTTACTCTTTTGCACTGCAATTATCACATGAATGTAATTTTGATTTACTCTTTAACTCTTTGCAATTTAGACTCTGTTTATATCCACATAAAGCCCATACTCTTTCTTTACCTTACATGATTGAAAATACCGTTTCATGAACCTGTGATTCTTCTTTAAACAAATAATATTTAATTTCACATACTTTAGTATTTTAATATTTTTCCTTTATCCTAAAACATATTTCAGATTTTGACAGAGGAAGTTGAAGCAGAGTTGAAAGAAGCAGCTGTGATATCTATGGGAACTGAAATTGGTGAACTAGATTTGGCAAATATCAGAGAGCTATGTGACCAGGTTCTGTCTCTTTCAGAATACAGAGCTCAGCTCTATGATTATCTAAAGAGTAGGATGAACACCATTGCACCCAATTTGACTGCTATGGTTGGGGAGCTTGTTGGTGCTCGCCTCATTGCCCATGGGGGTAGCTTAATAAATCTTGCAAAGCAGCCTGGTAGTACCGTGCAGATTCTTGGTGCTGAGAAGGCTCTCTTTAGGGCATTAAAGACTAAACATGCTACTCCCAAATATGGTCTAATATATCATGCATCATTGATTGGTCAAGCAGCTCCAAAGTTCAAGGGCAAAATTTCTCGGTCACTTGCTGCAAAGACAGCATTGGCTATCAGGTGTGATGCACTTGGAGATGGTCAAGACAACACCATGGGATTGGAGAACAGAGCCAAGGTACTTGTTATACTTTTAGTTATATGTCCCTATGGTTGTTATACCAGACTTCATTACACATTTTTTGTTTGCAGCTTGAAGCGCGATTGAGGAACCTCGAAGGCAAAGAATTAGGTCGATTTGCAGGTTCTGCTAAAGGGAAGCCCAAGATAGAGGTATATGATAAGGATAGAAAGAAGGGAGCTGGAGGACTGATTACTCCTGCCAAGGTATATTTTTTGTTCATTTGGTATTTATTGGTACAATTCATTTTACTCAGTCTGCTGATTGTTCTTTTCTTTGTAGACATATAATACTGCAGCCGATTCAATTATCGATAAAAAATCTGATTCTGCAATGGATGAAGATACACAAGAGCTTTCTGCTGCTGGTAAAAAGAAAGAGAAGAAGGAAAAGAAGAAAAAGGAGAAAAAGGAAGAAGTGGATACACAAAAATCTAATTCTGCAATGGATGAAGATACACAAGAGCCTTCTGCTGCTGGTAAAAAGAAAGAAAAGAAGGAAAAGAAAGAAAAGAAGAAAAAGGAAGAGAATACAACTTTGCAAGCTGATGTAGATGGTGACGAGGAGCCAGAACATGAAGTTATGAAAAAAGAAAAGAAGAAGAAAAGGAAGGAACCTACTGAGAATACTGAGGTGGAGAATAGAGACACAGATTTGAATGCAGGAGAAAAGAAGAAAAAGAGGAAAAAATCCTCAGAGCCCGAAGATGCTGCTGATATGCCAAGCAAAAAGAAAGAAAAAAAGAAGAAGAAAAATGCCGACTAGAGCGGAACGGAACATGCAGATTGGCATCAGCCAATCAATCTGGTGAATGGCAACCATTTTTGTATACCTCTGTAGCTCAGCAGTTATTCCATTATTTTTACTTATCATTTTCATGCAATTTGTAGAAGTTATACATCCTTATGATTTATTTAATGGGGTAAGTCGTCTTGGGGTAAATTTTGTCTTTTTGGACTTCAGTGGATAATTTGATGCAACTAAGTAGATACTTACCCTTTGTTCTATTTACACCTTGCTGATCCTAAGTTAGCAAAAATTACACGCGAGTATAGTTGAGATCAACTAGAAAAAGTTAATTCTAATGCATAGATAATTTTTTTTCCAAACTGATAAAATCAAAATCTCATCCTATGGTAATATTGTTATACATGTTATACTTTGTCTTCGGTTCTGTTGATTGCATCAGTTGTTTTGTCGAAATAAAACAGTTCCCTTTCTTTTTTTAATTATTTGGTTGAGCTTTAAAAAGTTAAGGTTTATGCCTGTTCTATTTATTTTGTTCTAATCTCTTACCTTCCATCTCCTCTTCATCCTAGATTACTCCATAATGGTTTTCATATATTCAGTGTAACACAATGTGCATCTTATGACATTAATCATGAGCATGTAAACAAATGTGTATACAATTTAACAATTCTTAAGGAATTCACCAACATAATCACTCACATCACAAGAACATCTCATTAGGGAATAGCAAGTAAATATACAAGGATAATGAATGATAAAGATTCATCAAGTAAGCGACTCACACTTCACATCGCATAACTTTTCATTGAAGGATTAACAAGTACACAATTCAAGTTCCAACATATCATAATGGTTTACACCTCAATTTTTATGTAATTAATTTATACATATCCTTACAAGGGTTCCATGATGCAAATTAAGGTAAAAATACTCAAAAGAAGGTCTATGAATTATTGATTCACAACATCAGTATTACGCTTCATACGAGAATATAAACTGTTTTAGAGCATCTGCATGTGAATCAATTCATTGGAGGGTCTGGTTTCATGAATCAAATTCATTTGCAGGTGAATCATTTCATGACAACATAAAATACAAAATTTGTTCTTTCCATGGCTTAAATGAATCAGATAACTTTTCTAATTTCCTCAACACTTGTTCTAACTTCTTGGACCTTATTCTAATAAATTTGAAGGGTTTATACACACCATTTAACAATGAGTTAGATTGCTTCACTCAATTAATTATTTTTTCACACTCTCAAGTCACATTTCTCTCAACAAAAATCACAACCGTGATCTTTGTTCAAGTCTTATTCTAATATCCGTCTTGATAACGTAAGTGTTGGGTCATTTTACTAGTCTAAGTGTCCCTTCATAAACTCTCCACTCAAACACAGAAAATGCACATATAACCACATTCATGAAAATTAGTACTATTGCCATTGAACAAATAACAAAACACATCACATTTTACACTAAAATTTATAAAAAATCACAACTTAATTAGTTAACTATTACACAAATTCCACGAAAACCACAATTAAAATGTAACACACAACTTAATTAGTTAGCTAGGGGTGTTCGCGGTGCGGTTTGATTCGGTTTTGAAACTAAAAGTCATCCGAACTGCAAGATAAATAAGCATGCAGTTTGATTCGGTTTGGTTGACTTTTAAAATAAAATCTGAACCAAACCAAACCAAACCAAACCAATGCGGTTTGGATTGGATTGGTTGGTGCGGTTTTTTTAGACTATTTTTGTTTTGTTTTCGACATTAAAATCAAATTAAAAAGCTAAAACACAACATATTTTGAGCAATGTTTTAAATTTCATCCAATATTACAATTTTATTTTCAGCCAACAATATTCGCAACTACGTAGACCAAATTTAAACGCGGACAAAAAGTAATCATATTTTATAAGAAATACAAAAGACTAAATTTTTTAGCATTCTCTAAGAGTTCAAGTAGTACATAAATACATTTTTGAAAGAAAAAACAAAGAAGAAACTTAACTAGAGAAAAAAATGTCATTTTATTAAAGTTTTCATCGAGTTTCTATGAGTATTTGTCTAAGTGATATATAATTTAATTAGTGTTTTTCTTATATTGCGGTTTAGTTTGGTTTGGTTCGGTTGGTAAAATCAAAACCGCAAACCGAACCAAACCATGCGGTTGAGTAAAAAATTGATCTGAATACATCCGAACCAAATGAGGTTTTTTGCAGTTTCGGTTTGGATTGGTTTGGTTTGCGGTTTTTCTATTGGATTGGTTTGGTTTTGAACACCCCTAGAGTTAGCCATTCCTTCCAATTTATCAAAATCAAAATTTGCTCAATCATTCATAAGGATAATGCATAATATATGTAAGGTCTGGGGTTCGAGCCTCCGACAAAAAAAAAAAATATCCTTTGTCCTACACAACTTTAAATTCAAACACATGACTAAAATGAAAATCACCCCTTTACCTTATCCTAGACATCCGAACGAAAGTGTAGTACTCCTATTTTGTCGGTTAAACAAAATGTTTCCAAATATAAGTGATAATATCTTTTTTAAATCCCCTAAAAAAATACTACTACCATTTTTAAATGTTTTCCGTCATTCTTAATTTCTTCACAAAATCTAAAAATTCAAAATATTTACCTTTATTTCATTGGTTAAATCTATTTACCAAAATGATTAAAAATATATAATATAAAGTACAATTACAAAAAATTGTAAACGAGGACATCAAGGTTGAACAACAATTTTTTTTCTATCTTAAGTGTCATTTCAATTCATCTTTAGCATCTACTTTTTCCTTTTTCCATTTTGGATTCAACCAATTTAGTCTGCAGTTACTAGTTACTACGATTTATCATCTATCTTGCACAACAAATTAATCTATTTTCAATGTCATTCCAATTTCTCTTTATCATCTACTTTTTTTATTTTCCATATTTGATTCAACTACCACATTGTTATATAGTCTGCTCTTACTATAATTTGGATTGGGTCAACAATCTTGCAATTTCAACACCGACTACCATACACCAAAGAGTACAATTTGTCACCTTCTTCATAGTTTAACCTAACTTGGAGTATAAGTATGAACCAGAATCAGAGCGAAAAAAAAAAGAAAAAAAAATGCAGAGCCATAAAAACCTTGATCCAAATTCATCACCACCTCTATCTTCATTCTTCATCACTCATATATAAAATAATGCTGTTTCCATATCAATGTCTAGTGGATAGAAGTGGAGAGGCTCTGCAATTTTCATATTGTACTCTCTTTCCATCTATTCATCCCTTTTACTTTTGCATTTTTTTCTTTTAATATTTTACTTATTGTCTTTCTTTTTGTTTAGTTAGTTTATCATTTTATAACAGGCCTTTGAGCCTTATTCTTTGTTTGTTTCTTTTATGGAAATTGTTCTACGGACCTCTTATTTTTCCTCAAAAGTCCTTTGATTTATGAGAACGTATCTTCAGATGATACAAACCTATTAAAACATATTTTTCCATTGATTGTTTTAATCAAAACTCATCGATTGATCTTTTTTCACCGATGAGCAACCTAAAAATCTATAAGGATCCGTGTTGGATTGCTACTTTCCACAAAATTCTAACAAAATCAATTAATTCACCTTTTTATAATGAAAATGGTTAATTCGATTTGGTAAATCTTGTGATCTTAAATCTTGGTTTTTTTTTAAAAGGAAAATAGGATTTATTGAGATGTGATATCTTGTTAATCCTTGTTTAAAACAAATTAGTTGTTGTGACAACTTGGTGATCTTAAAATCTTTCAACTAAATTCAAGATGGGCAACTTGGTGATCTTAAAATCTTTCAACTAAATTCAAAATCAATAATTAAACAAAGGGTATTTGTTAGCATTTACTTTTAGCAAATACTTTTTGTGAAGTTAGTATTTTTACGGAACTAATCGCAACACAAATATTTTATTTATAATTGGTCAACACACAATTATTTTATTCTAAGAATCACGTAACTTTAAATTCTCCATCGCACCAAAAAAATACACAGGAGCAAAAGTTCATTGTTGTCAAGCATAATGATGAATTTTTTATTTTTTTTCTTCTTCATTTAAATATACTTTCATTGAAAAAAAATAAACAAACAGAATGTTTTAATTTAAATATTTTTAAATTTAACATAAATTTTATACAATTAATTAAAGTAACCGTTTTCAAAAGAATGTTGTAAGTGCTGAAACATTCCCTATGCATAATTGACCCCTAGATCCAAAATCTGATTTCAAGGATTGTTTTTTGTTTTAAATGATTTTACAAATGTTTTTCTATTCTAATAAATTTTGATGGCGATTTTATCGTATTCGAGCAACTTTCAAATTTCATGTCGTGACGTGGTAAGTATCTGATCTTATTTACATTGTATGCATTATTATTTATAAGAAAGAATAAAACTAAGTAATAGCTCACTAAGACCATCTTTAATGAGATGAACTAAAGTGGGTAAACTAAGTAATTTTTTTGGGATCAAATTGCCATATATGATTTAATCAATTCATAGTTGATCTAAGTAGTTTTTACTTTAATAGTGATTGTTTATAAAGAATTCAAATTTGACCTCACATGTTTATATGCTTATTTTCCTTCAAAAAAAAATGTTTATATGCTTATTTGTAATAGTTTTGATTCAAAAATAATATTAATTTAACTATCTCGATTAAAATGTGTAAAAATATTAATTATTATAGATGCAAAAACAAAATTATTTTAAAAAATCTTACCTAAACAAATTGTAAATAATAATAAATATATAAAATTAAAAAGGATACAAAACACACAACAATAATACATAAAAAAACTACATTTTCAATTGAATACAAAACAATACATATCAATAAACATCAAATTATACTCCAACTCAAGTTTTTTTTATAGTTGCCGTCATCTACAAGAAATTTGGGCATAAAAAATTTGGGCAAGATTGCACTAAAGTTGCTCCATGTGGTGAGCCATTTCCTGGTTGAGCTACACCAACTACGGATTGAGCAAGTTTGTTAAAATTCTCTATTGATGATTCAAATCAAATGAAAAAAAAAGCACAAGGTCCTTCTTATATGTCATTCTTTTACGTTTAATGGATTAAAGTATTATATGAATCTACTTGGTTCATAAAATATTAATAAATACTTACTAATAAGTTCATCTCTTTTGTTTTTTCAAGACGTTGGCCTTTTAAATTTAGTTCCTTGTGTTTCCCATAAGAAAAAAAAAACATAGAATGCCATAATAATAATAGGAAAAATTTTAGGTACAATTCCTTAGGTGCTTTACGTATGGTTCTTAACTAAATTCACCATGATTTTCTTAAATCCATCATCCTCTCAAAATTTGACCATACGAAAAGCACCTAAGAAATTGTACCTAAGTTTTGTCCATAATAATAAGCGTAGAGAGTGAAAAAATTAAGAAATGAAAAAACAATGCAACGTAATCGTACACAATTATACATTAAACTAAAAGTATACATAGTAATGGTGAGATAAGAGGCTTTAGGTTATGCACGTTGAGCAAGTTCATTAGAGATGCAAAACGATCATGTACCTGATTTATTTATTTTCTTTGATTTTCATTTTGCATTTTGCGCAAATTCTACCGAACTTGTTTGCCACGTTGTTGTTGTTGCTGGTTAATCTATGGCCTCAGAATTTCATCATCGTTCTATGTATGTTTTTAGTTTAATGGTGTAATGCATTATAGGTAAGAATGAAATGAAAATATCTAAATTAAAAAGCAAAATCTAACAAGTGAGAATGAAAAATGTTGAACTTGGATTGAGAAGAGTTTCTTCTCAATTTTCATTGGGTAATGGCGAGCTTCACTCTTACATTCTATAAGTATTTTTTTTTGGTTAGTTAGACGAAATGACAAAGACATTATATAGTCACACACATAAATAAGATGACAGAGGTCGAACCTTAATCATGATGTCCAACCTAAAAATTTCGGTATTTTTGTAAGTTTTTTTTCATCGAGTTTATGCAAGACGCACAAGCACTCGCGAAAAAGAAGATACAATAGGCACCGAAAAATAGACGGAAACGCCTACAACCAAAAGGAGAATTCGTAACCTTAACACTTCTTAATACTAGCCTAGATTACTTTTGTCACAGGGTTTGAATTTATGCTCAATTCAATAAAACCATTTGATATTATAGAAGGTGATAACTCAATTCTGAATCCTGAGATAAACTTTCATCACCTGAATCACACAATGAATGAAAATGCTACCAGAAAAAGAGGCCATCACTAGTATTTATTATAAATTTCACTTTGTACAACTGTTGTTTAAAAGTAGAAACATTTCTACATACTGGATTTGTACAAGTCCATAGATAAATTAAACATATGGACATAGATTCCTGATATTATTTATAAACCGACACATATTAAAACACCATAAATTATCTCCATCTTACAACACTAGTAGATTTCATCACATCATTTTCAATCTACATTTTCTCTCCTTCACCAGAAGACAAGATCAGTAGCAACACTCTCTAAACACAGAATCTATGTTGCTTCCCCACTTGTTATTATACATCTCTAAAAGCTTTTCAGCTGGTGTCATACCTGGCCACAGTTTCATCTCATGTAAGGTTCTTTGAAAAACATAGCAATGAAATTATAGGTGAACTAAATTAGGTACCTGTTCCAACCACTTCAATCAATGGATCCAGAAAAATAGATTCATTTAAGCATCTTCTGTCCAAGCCATCCTAGAAAAAAAAAAGTTGGTTGAACTAGACTTGTAGATAATGAAATCAGAATAACAATTAGCATTAACATTAAAGATACCTTTGCCCACTTCAACACATCTTCAGCTACATGTTGCAATAATCTACCTTGAAATGGAGTCTTTAATCCGGTGAAAGGAACCTAAAGATGAAAATAGAATGATTGAGGTCCTAAGGTACTAGAAACATTGAAAAACAGGATATACAAATCTTTGAAGTGGTTGTTTTTCATTACCTGATTCCTCAAATACTGTCTGTCATCATCAGTCCAATCAGCAATCATATCTAGAACATTATGTAGTGAAACCTCATCATACAATAGACCTACCTGACATAGAAAATATTTCACAATAAACTAAGGTTAAACTAATCAAAGCAATAATATTGATTGTGTCAATTAATTAGGACTAATTCTAATTTTGCAATGTGTGTGTGTAAAGAGTAATGAATTACCCAAAAAGCAGGCAGAGCACATAACATGTTCAAAGGCCCCCCATCAGCACCTCTCATTTCCATGTATTTCTTGAGCCTGACCTGCATAAAGATTAATGCATGTCAAACTTAACCTGGTCTTTGTGTACTGAAAGTATATAGTTAAAAATGTAACACCAGAATTGATAACATTCAGTTTTGTCTGATGTCCATATCTATGTCAATGTTCCATAGATTGATAGTGATATGTAAACTACATGCATGCCTCAATAACCTCAGGAAATATTGTTGTGAGGTGATTTTCCCAATCACTGATTGTTGGCACTTGACCTCGAATGACAGGGAGTTTACCAGCCATGAAGTCCTGCACAAAACAATAGTACTGTGTTAATTAAATACATTTATTTAATCATGACTTCACAAATTAATCACCAACGGTATTAAAGGAAAAAAAAAACATGTAATAGATAGATTGTTTAAGAAATAGAAGATAATAACCCGGAATGACATGCCACCGCATGGAATATATTTATTTTTTCGATACGCAAATATCATCGGTACATCAAGAGCATAATCAACAAACTGCTCAAACCTGTTGCAAAAACACACACCAAATCAAACCACACGTTTTTGTGTTTGAATTTTATTTATTTAAAACTTAGAAAAGTAAAGATAAACATACCCAAAAGTATCATAAAAAACAAACGGGAGCATTCCAGTACGACGTTTATCAACCTGACCATTCACATGGCTGTTTGAACAAGCAATAGAAAAAGATAAATTAAAATTCATAACAGAAAACAAAAGTTGATTAAGGGGCCTAAATAATTGAAACAGTTATACACCTTCTAAAGCTGACGTAACCGTTTGGAGCTCCTTGCTTGAAAGGTGAATTTGAAAATAAAGCTGTTGCTAACTGGTTTATTTAAATGTTGTACAAGTAAGATTAGATACAATATGAATCAGAAAATTTTCAGTGACATTAGAATAGAATTAAATTTCTCACCGGCTGCAAAGCTAGACTGGCGCGCATTTTCTTGATCATGTCTGCTTCAGAACTGAAGTCCAAATTTACCTAAATCCATATATGATTTAAATAAAAGAGATAAATGTGTCACAAACTATGTGTTGTAATTAAAATATAAAATTGAACTCACCTGAACTGAGCATGTCATTAACAATGATTGAACACCAAGTAACCCAAATTTACTGAAGTAATTTTGCATAATGTTGTAACGTACCTAGAAGAAATCCATGTACAAGTGAAGTATTGAAAAATGAGAAATTAACTAATAATCAAGTGAAACCAAATATCAGCAATCATTCCAGTAATCAGAATTTTAAGAAGCATTTACTCTATTATGCTTTCAAGAAACAAAATGTGACAATGGAAACTGTTTTATTAGGATGAATAATAGCTTTTATAAATGGTTGAAGTTTTGTGCATTCGAATCTTTGTCACAAATAACCGTGACACAATAATTTTATTTTAACAAGTCCATCTATCTAACTATGCATTCAAATATTGATAGAATAAGTAAAATACTACATAAATATTATTTACCTTTGGCACTTTTGGTATGTCTTCTAGTCTCCATTTAGGCTGAAAACCTAATCCCAAAAATCCAATTCCCATTTCCTCTGCAACAGTTTTAGCCTATCAAACATGAGATAAAACAAATTGTGTTGCAGTTTACATTCTCATAGTCACTGCCTTCAAAATATGATGTTGCAGTCCATGATATATATGGTAATAGGAGATATGTCCCGGATACACGTAGATACGGTCTTATAAAAGATGAAAGGTATAAAAATGTGAGATATAGTGAAAAATGCACAAGATCCATTTGATGGAATTGACATATTTATCTTTTGATGTGCCAAACTTACTTTTTATGGATGATTATAAAGTTAGAGGAGAGATTAAATTAATTAATATATTGACTGGCATATTGGAATACATGATTTGAATGAAAGCTCTATCATTCATGTTTTGATCACACGTATTATTTATATATAAATGAAGAATTTTCTATATATATTCGAAGCGTATCCATATTTTTTGAAGCTGGATTCATAATTTAAATCCCATAAAGTTATAGGCAAAAAAAATCCCATAAAGATGCAAATACTAACCTGATAGAGGTGAAAGTTAATCTCATCATAAGTCTCATGCAATGTTTTGAAAGGAGCACCACTAAGCTCAATTTGTCCACCAGGCTCCAATGATATGCTTTGCTTCCCCTAGGTACAATTTTTCACACATATATAAATAAATGTGACAAATTCCTTTCAACTTAAGTGTTTCTGACAAATTTCAAATAATTGTTGAAATTAAACATTTTATATGTAAGACGTATAAAATCTTTCATAAAGAAAAAATGAACCAAAAGATTATATAAGGTCTTACTGTTTTGAGTCCTATGATGTTGTCACCTTCCATAATTTTATCCCAATGAAACCTTTCAGCAATGCCATTAAGTAAAGGTGATATTTGATTGTATTTGATTGGACGTAAAGTATCAAACTCAAAACCAAACTTCTCATGTTCTGTGCCTATTCTGCAATCACACATACATAAATTTGACATTAAATAATTATTCACCCCATATACAAGATTAGACAAATATCTGTGAATGTTGATTTTTTTTCTACCTCCATTTTTCCTTAGGCTTGCAACCAGATACCATGTAGTCAATTAAATCATCTTTTGTTAATGGCTCAGTAGCAATAACAGGAGCCTCTATGGCTGGTCCAGTTGCAACAATAACACTTCTCCCTTGCTTGCATCTTACTATATCTCTATCTTTGTACAAAAACTTATAATGGACTGAACCACTACATTGGGAAGATAATTTAAAATATGCACCTTCCCTTCGGTTGTTTGAATCAAATTTCCCTAAAACCATGGATGATGATCCTAATTTCCCTTTAAGGCTAAGGAGTCCCATTCTGCCTCACTGAAATTAACATCATATCATATATTAACACCTTATTTGGATAAATAATTTAATTAAATATAGGTGTTTGTATATAAATTAAAAGTTATTTTTATATATAAGCTACCCTAAAAATGATTAAACTCTCTTTATATACATGTCATAATTTTTGTTTCATAAATTCTATTAAGCAAGCGTAAAAAAAGTTCTAATAAACAATTTCAGACGAGTTAATTTTATAAATGAACAGACGTAAATTGAAGCAAAGCAAGTTTAATAGTAATATTGATCAAAACAGCTTGCTTAATTTGAATATGACTAATAATATTATAATATAGAGACTACACGTGCTGAACTATATATAGCTAAATGCAAGCATTGGTATTGTTTTTTTGACTAACAAGTACACGAAACAAACATTTTCAGCAGATTGCAATTGACTAATGAAAAGTTAAGTTACCAGGTAGCTAGAATAATTAATTGGGTTGGATTATTTAATTTAATGTGATTGTGAAAGGAGTGATCTGGATGTTACTAAAATGGTTACCAATACTAATCAATTAAAATTGAACAATTTATACATAGAAATGGTAAGGATTGTTTGGCCTTGGTTGTGATACACGTGTCACTTGAGTGACACGTCAGCTATCTAGTTTGGCTTATTGCCCACCTTTGCTTGACAAGTGTTATATTCTTCTCAGTTTGAGATATACAGTCAAACCCTTTTGGTCGGCTATCGGTGAGACTCACACTAGTTTATTCTGTTTTAAAGAGAAATCATTTTTTTATAAATAAATAAAATAACAATAATTATTGAAATTTTAGGTAGATATGTGAGATTGAAAACATATACTTACGTGCATGATGATGATGGAAGAGTAATCTACTGTGCAGCTTAAAGAGAGGTTAAAGATATTTTTTTCGTGAGTTTGACACAGTTGTTAAAGATAATGTATAATATATACAAGATTTAGTTTAAATTCCGAATAAAAAAATCTTTTTCTTATTTATTTAAGGAATTAAAATAGATAACTTGTTGAAAAAAACACTTTTGTACATTCTTAAAATAAAAAAACTTTAGTATAATTTTTTTTTTGACTAAGATAACTTTAGTTCACAAAAGTTTTGTATTTATTATTTTGACAAAAAAATTGACTTATATTTCTAAAAATTATTCTTCATATGTGCAATGAATTCAGACAAAACTCACACTATTAATTTGATGTGTTGAACAAAATTTAACAGCAATCAAAATTAAAGTGATAAAACAATCATATACAATAAGGGTCTGTTTGATTCGAGAGTTTTGAAAGAGAGAGGAAGAGAGATTTTTAATTTGAAGTGTTTGGTTTAATTTTTAGAAGGGGAGGCGAGGGGAGAGGAGAGGAGCAAATTTTATTACACTGTCAAAATTATCCTTAAATTAATTTAAAATTTCAATATTATCTTTATAACAATATTTATTATTATTAGGTTATATTATCCTTGAAACAACTTTTGTTGCTGTTGTTGCTGTTATTATTATTATTATTAGATTATAGGTCGTATTATCTTGTAACAACATTTATTATTATTAGGTTATATTATTCTTGTAACAACTTTTATTCTATATTATTAACAACTTTTTCCTGTAACAATTTTTAATACTATTTGTAACAACCCTATTACTAATCCATTATCCCATTGTCTACTTCGTGTTGTTATCGATTACATCCATATTGTTTCGTTACTTTATTATCCATATTTAATTAAGTTTAAGGATAAAACAGTAAAATAATGTTAAAATCTCTCCCCTCCCCTTGCGAATCAAACACGTTTTTAATTAAAATATCTCACCTCCCCTCCGTTAAAATCCCTTCCTTTCCCTCCCTTCCCATCTTCTCTTAATTCTCGAACTAAACGGACCCTAAAAGAAATTAAAGGTTAATGATAAGAATGAAAAACACCGATATTCATTCACCAAATTTAACTAAATTTGACTTATTTAAAAGAGATAACCCTTCGATTTACTATCAATGAATTATTCATAAAGAAAAAGAAAAAAGTTACACGAAATTAGCTACTTAATTATTCATTGATAGTAATTATTTGATAAAAAAAGTATTCATTAATAATTATTCTTGTTTCAATTTAATTAGATTTAAATTTTTGGTCCCGTTTGAATTGACTTATTTTCAAACTTATAAAAAATAGTTTATGCAAATAAATAAGCTTTTATATTATTCATAAATTCTCAATAGTGAAAATTGTATTTTTATAATCAGTTTTTTCATAAATTACCTCGACTAACTTATGAATAATACATAAAATATTGTTTATTTGCATAAGCTAAAAAATAAGTGAATCGAAACGAACCTCCTTATCCGAAATCCTAATTTTTTATTTTTACCTGCTTGATCAACTGTTAATTACCTTTCTTAAACCTAAGGATCTGAAGAAGGAAAAATCATTTATAGCTAATCCCATCAAAGCTCCAGTCATGGTACATGGACAATGGCTGCTCACGACACATGACAGGAGAAAATGATATGTTCCGAACCCCAACTTTGAAAGATGGAGGAATTGTGGAATTCGAAGGAAACGAGAAAGGCAAGATTATTAGTATAGATTCTATACAAATGTTCGTCATTTTTCCATTCGGTACCATTCATTCATGATTCAACTGCGGGTTTTCAATTTTCCAATCCATTGGACACAATTTTTTTTTATGGGTTATCAAGAGCAAAGAAGAAGAAAAAAAACGAACGACGAATAAACTTTACACCCAAAGCATCCGTCAGGAAAATTGGGTATAGATCAAAATAGGGTCCGGTAAAACAACAGGTCTCGAATAGGTTAAAGCACCTAAGTTAACTAAATAATCAGTTGCAAAACTTCATTCACGCAAAGCATGAGTTAGTCAACATCCCAATCCAAAAGAAGCAGGTGCTCAGCTGTGCGACAATTGTTTGACTCAAGGATCAAGAGAAAACATTTTAATGCATATTTGTTTACTCAAGACAAGATTTTCTTTTTTTACAAAACTCAACACGAGATTGTTAATGCGTATAGTTTATATTTTCCTTTTTCATTTATTTAATTTCCTTTTCGTTTTTAATGAAAATCATGTAATGAACACATGTCTTGAATTACATTAACCGGAACTCATACATTACATAACTTAATCCACACGTTATAGCACGATTGACAAAAAAATATCGGAATTGTTAGGCAGACTTCGTGACTAGGGTTTGAACCTTGATTTCTCAACTTATTTATGTAGTTTTCAATGATTCATGTCATTTTGTCTATCGGCCAAAATAAAATAAAATTTCATTAGCTCAAATAGTCTTAAAGAGGTTCATCTCAAATTTTCTTCGATAAAACATCTAGAAATGCAGACTTGACAGTATTCCCCAAGTTGTCTTAAACACAATTCTTCATTGTTATTATCTTCGCACTTTCATAACATCCATATATAAGAGTACCAATCTTGATTGATCAACCCGACTTATCAATATGAAATGACAAACTAGTTTAACTTTTCTTAAGGTCTCATGTACGAATCTTTGTAGTGTCAATTTTGATGGATTAGGTATTTTTTTTTTGTAACTTATAATTTATTTTGAACTATGTAAATGGGTTTATTCATTTAATGTAGATGACAGTTACTAATTTACCCTTGGGTCTCAATCTAACTTTGCAACATAACCTGTCGTGTTGTGAGTCAAATTTCGCGTTCATTGTTTGTGAATTGTAACACTGAGAACAATTCAAAGCGGTTGTGAGAAATGGTGAATCGGCGCTTCACTCAGGTCGCTACAAGCGACGACGAAGAAGACGAAGCACCACCGCCACCTCAGCATTCAAAGCTTCGCAAACGAAAGAAGATGAAGCTTATAGACGAAGAAGATGATGAAGAATCCAACGACAATAGCAATAACGATAGTGATGAGAAGGAAGAAGAGAAAAAGGATTCACCTCAAACTCCAGAGGATGCAAAGCCGATTGGTGAACCCCTTAGGGTTTCGGGAAAAGGAAGAGGAAGGAAGAGACATTACGAATCGTTTGAGTTTGATGGAAATCAATATTCTCTCGTGAGTTTCGTAACGTCTTTTTCGCGATTTGATTTCATGATTCAAATGCTATAACGTAAATTGTTGTTTTTTGTAGGAGGATCCTGTAATGCTTGTGCCTGAGGATAAAGAACAAAAACCATATGTTGCTATCATTAAGGTATTTGATTAATATGCATAATTCTGATTATGAATTAGGTTTGAAAGATTGAACATTTTGATCAGTTTTTGCTGGAGGTAACTAGCTTATAGAATGATTGAACATTTGGATCTTTCATGCATGCTAAACCCTAAAATGTTGTTGAGGGTGTAGAGAAAAATTATAGGAAGGATCAAAACCCTATAAAAAAATTTTGTTTGCTAACTTGATTTGCATTAGTAGATACACAACTCTAGCTGACATGTTATTGTTACGCGACATTGTTTACGTTATTAAGTTTTTTCGTTTCCATTGTCATGCTTTGGATTCAGCATTAGGATATTGAAGCTAATTTGGTTTTTAAGTGGAATTTTTTATTCTATTTGATTAATGAGTCAGGATCCGTTGACGCCATGTGTCAACGGATTCGTTGACACCAAATCTCAGCCTTCCATTTAAGTTTGATCAAAGGCTCATAATTCTCAATTAATGGTCTCTAGAAATGGCCAAATTTGTTGGTGTACTGAATCTCACTCTTTATTTTCATTTTCGGCAAATGAATCTTGCTTTTTATTAATCGCATATTATTCAGTGAAATCTTGTTTCTGCTCGCCGATCTCAATTACACAGTTAATCCTTATTGGCTCATGATTTTTTCTTGTTTCGGCAAATTGATTTTTTTGTACACGCTATTATTGTTCAGTCATTGAAAAAATCAAATTGAAAACATTGTTTGCCTCATGAATCATGATATTCCTTGTCTACATCTCCTTTCCCTCTTGGCTAATAGTTCGTATGAATTGCAGCACCGAAGACAATTTTTACCAAATTCATGATAACCATGATAATTTGAGAGGAATATAGTGATGTAGGACTGTGTTAGATGGGTTTGCTTCTATCTATCCGTTTATGTGCTTAACAAAGATTGAGTTCGGTTAAAAAAAAAATAAAAGTACTCCTGGGGTTGTACCGTTCAAAATGAATTGAATATATATAAAATTAATTGTATGATTTTGATAAATTGGAAAACCCTTTAAATTGAATTGGGGCCAATTTCTCAAGTCAAGCGAAAAATCAAGAATTATCTTTACAAGGTATGAATAAATGTGATTGTGTAATTGAGATCTGAGAAGAGAACGAACAAACTTTCAGATCATGAGGTAAGAGTTTGCTCAGCAGGGAAATCAAGTTAAAAAGCCTCACGAGAATAAATTTAATAAACAATTATGTGCCTTTGGATTAAATAGATAGACAATCAAGATTTGGTGTCAACGAATCCGTTGACACCTGGTGTCAATGTATCGTAACTCTTGATTAATTACATTTTGATATTGATATTCCGATCCATCAGGACCACCACCAGAAGTCAAGTACAATATCTGTAACTCTTATATAGGAAACGATTAAGAATGCAGGGCTGTGATATAATTTAGGAAAGGCATAATGTAATAATGTTGTACAATTACTTTAGTTTGTTACGTTGTTGTTGTAAAGGGTTTCCCTCCCCTTATCAACATTTTTTATTTACTCCTTTCTGTTTTTCTTGATTAATACATCCTTTCAATCTAAGTGTTTTATTGCTTTGTTTTCAGGACATTATTCAGTACTTTAGTGGCAGCATAATGGTGGCGGGACAGTGGTTTTATCGTCCTGAAGAAGCTGAAAAAAAAGGCGGAGGAAGCTGGAAATCGTGTGATACAAGGGAGCTTTTTTATAGTTTCCACCGAGATGAGGTTCCTGCAGAGTCCGTTATGCACAAGTGTGTGGTGCATTTTGTTCCCTTAAACAAACAGTTTCCGAAGCGTAAGCAACACCCTGGCTTCATAGTACAAAGGGTGTATGACACTTTGGAAAGGAAACTCTGGAAGCTGACTGATAAGGACTATGAGGACGTTAACCAGCAAGAAATTGATGAGCTTGTTCAGAAAACTATAAAACGCATCGGTGATCTACTTGACATTGAGCCTGAAGAAGCCCCTCCTGCTGTTCAGGAGGATGTGACGAAAAATAAAAGAAGCTTAAGGAGAAAGAGCATTTCTCCTATTGATGTTTCAAGGGAGGAGGAAGGAGTTTCCAAGAGTGACCAACATTCCAAACCTGAAACACCAGGGAGTTGTGTTAATAATGACTCAGAGCATCATCGCATATTAGTAAATTTCAATGCACTAACTGGAAACATTCATCGTGACAAATGGTTGGAGAGGTTGCTTCAACACATTCAGTACATGTGTAATAATGATGATAGTACAGAAAAGGAAAAAGGATCAGGAAATTCCGAGTCTGATGAAATCAAGAATAAAAACAATGATAGAACTTCAGAAATAGCAAATGACTCTCAGGACAAGGGTCAGAAGGTATAAAATTTATGTTTTATTTGGGTTATCAATTATTTATTTTCTCATCCTGTTCTTACTTCCCTTTATGAATTCTGTCTTTTTTTTCTCTTTTACAGAGTTCCGAGTCTTTTGTGTGGCCAGATGCTGCTGTTTCAGCCATAGTTGCTCTTGAAAAAGCTTCCTATGAGACTTTTTCAACAGATTTTCAGAAGTATAACCAAAAGTTGCGACAATTAGATTTTAATCTCAAGGCAAGAAGCTGGCATTCTGCATATATAAATGATACCCTTGAAATAATTATAATTATTATATTATATTTGAGTCATTGAAAAAATTCATATTGTTGCTACATTTTAAGGTGTGGGTTTTAATGTATTGATTTCTGTTCTTATCATCTAATAAATTTATATTTATGTCTAGGAGGTTAAAAGCTCAAAATAAAAGTATTGTCTTTCTATTCATAACATAATGAAGAAACAACGAGTTGGAATGTTGGATGATCATGCTGTAGTATACTAAGTAATTACATGTTTACAAAGGACACAGTAATGTTATGTGCATTATCTCTTAATATCATTGAAAAGAAAGGGAAAAAGAAGCTAGCTGTAAATTTTCTCAACCTCCCTCTTATTTATATCTTTACCATCGCCACATCCAATCCTCTTGCAGTGTTTTTGGCCTGCGAAATCAATGTGGCAGCAGCATGGTTATAACGACGATGTTTTTGGCTTGAGAATTAATATTTGTCTTATACATGTCATTTGTTCTCTGCAGTGGTAATGATGAACTGAATATTTTATTCCATTTTTATGTTCTTTGCAGAACAATGCATTGCTAGCACGCCGTCTGTTAAATGGAGAGTTGAAACCTTCTAAAATTTTGAATATGACACCCATTGAATTAAAGGTAAGAGATTGTCTAGATGTGGTATTTTCTAAAATGTTCAATGGAACTTATGACCCGTCTGCTGAATGAAATGAAGTTGCTTAGTAGATTTTTGACTACTATTTTCCAATTTAAGCTTGCAGCATTCAGTTTTTTATTATATCACTGAATTTCTATTGATTCGACCTTCTACAGTCCTTTGATTATTTCTTTATCCTAATAAAAGAAGTGAATATACAAGAAGCAAGATAATTTGATTGCTCAAGACTTTAATTTGTGAAAATATTAAGTTGGAGCATTTGGAACTTTTTCTAGGGGGAAGTGGAAGATTACAGACCTTTTCCCTTGTATCCTTGAAAAATGTTGACCACCCTCCCCCCTTTTTTGTTGCATTTTTTGTAGAGGTGTCCTTATTGGGTTAAATGACTATAACATTGCATAGTATTATTGTTGATTGGAGATGAACTTTCAGCCTTGCCGAAAACATTCACGTAGAAACTGTAGAACTCTTTAATGCTTGTTTTGTATGGAATTGCTTTTGTAGGTTGATTCTACTTTTTAAAACATTGGTGTAGTTAATATAAAATAGATAAACTCTCAGAATACTGGAAATGGCTCATGCTTTCCAACGGTGCTTGAACTCTTTTTTTTTTCCTTTCATTTAAACAGCAAGTAATCATTTTCATTTAAACAGCAAGAAATAATTTTTTCTTTCATTTAAAGCTATTTGCGCCTTTTCTTTTATCTAGACAGCAAGTAATGCATGCACTGCTTCCTGTCCTCAATAAAAGATGCTTTTAAAAAGGTTAAACTGCATATTGATTGTTTGGTTTCGTATGGTTATCTACTAACTATGAACTTCAGGAGGGTTTGACTGCTGAGGAAAAAACCAAGAAGGAGCCTGATGAGAAACAACACATGCAAGTAAGTTTTCCTTCCTTTCTCCCACTACAATTTTTTCTTTGTTGTGTGAAAATCTGCTGACTTCAGCTTTCCCTTCCCTCAAACAGATGACAGATGCCCGCTGTTCAAGATGCACGGATTCTAAGGTGGGCTTGAGGGAGATTATCCATGCTGGACATGATGACCGTTATCAGGTTTGCATTTTTTACTTAGAGTCAAAATTCCAACCGGACCAATGTGTCCTATAGCTTTAGAGCTTGGTTTGATTGCTTGCTGTTCTGCCTTTTCTTCAGCTGGAATGTGTTGCCTGTGGTAATTCCTGGTATGCCTCCCGTGATGAGGTGTCTGCACTGACCATAGATGCATTGGATTCAAAGAGAAGCATGAGCACAACACCATCTTCCACTGCAAAATTTGAAGATGTTCAGAAGAAGCTGGTGAGCCCCCGTGGCTCTGAAAATTCAGCTGATGACCTCTCTAAGAAAACAGGTGAACCATCTATGCCTGATTTGGCCACCCAGAAGTCATTTGGCAAGCCCAAGAAAGATGACAATGTTGAGGCCAAAAGACAGCCTGATAAGGAATGATTTATGCTGTTCTCTTCAGACATTGCAATTTATTTACATTGAGGCTGAAACCAGCAAAAGTTGTGTATGTAGAGTTCTGCTGTTTCATCACTTGCAGACAGTGATCTTTTGGTCCTAAAGGGTAGTGTTAATTGCATCATAGCATTATTTATTTGAGTTTACTTTGAGTCCTGTAGTGGTAAACCTTTTGAAATCGTTAATAAACAAAATAGAAAATTTCAATAAATAAAACTCATGTTCTTTTAACATGCTTTGTTCTTATTTGACTTCATCAAGTAGATGTGTTACAATATCCCAGTGAGCTTGGTTCCCTACACTTTTGCATACACTATGTTTGGATAACTGAAGTAGAAGAAAATGAAATGGGATAGTCTTAGGACTTTAGCTTATGGCCTAGTTGATTACCACAAAAACAGAATGTAAGGTAAGGGCTATCTCCCTATGTCTAAATGGTGTAGGATTAAACCCACACCCCCCTTGACCCAACACACTAAAGGTGTAATAGTGTTGTGAAGGTCGGCGAAGTGGCTCCATCAAGAGAGTTAGACTGTGATCCCACTAAATCACTAATATATTTTCCAACGCATACTTTCTAATGATGAATAATAAACTTTGATATTATCTTAAAATTTGAGTTTAAAGGCTAACTCAAATCATTAAAGATAATATATTTTTGTTGTTGTTATCATTAACCGTTAAACGTTAAAAATGGGTGGAAAGAGAGATTGAGACTCGTTTTCTAAAGAAAATTTGTGCAGGCTTTTGCCTGCAGTTAGGGGTGAGAACAGGCCAGGCCGTCCGACAGGGGCCCATGGCCTAGCCTATTTAAAGTCTAGCTCGGTCCAGCTCATTTATTAACAAGGCCAGACTCAAGCTTTTTATAAGGCATATTTAATTAAGAATTCTGCTCTTTACCCAAAAGGTTTTGCTCATTTTCAAAGTAAATGTCCATATTGCCCCTGTGTGAGTTAACTCACGCTAGTTATAATTCTGCAAAAATCACATTAAAATCCCAACGTGAATTAACTCACTTTGGTTTTCATGGCTAGTGGGCAACAGAAAAACACAAATATTGTTGCTAGTATCATGTACTTGAGATAGAAACGGAGAGCTTGTCAACCAAAACACTCAAGTACAAAGTGCAATAAACCGAATAGTAAACAGATGTGAAAATACAAATAAAATAGGAATATATCGCTAGATAGCATGCATAGTACAAATGCTTTCCCTGTGATCCATAATCTGCCAAGGTATTACGTAATTTGACAATTTAGTATAAATAAACAGTAAATACACAAAGAAATAGCTTTAGTGATTATTATAAGAATGATAACAACATATAGTAATATATGAAAGAAACCAACCTGAGTTAACTCACGTTGGATTCAACGTGATTCAATGTGACTTTTTCAACGCGGCTTAAGTCATGCAGCGTGAGTTAATTCACGAAATTTAACACTAGCGTGAATTAACTTGCGTAGAGGTATATTCGACATTTCACTTGGGAATGAGTAAAACTGTTTGGGTAAAGAGCAGAATTCTTTAATTAAACAGGTCAGGCTAAGGCTTGCAAAAAAGCATATTAAGCCCATCAGACCGGCCTATTAAGCTTTTCATATATAACATATATTCCATTATTGATATTTTTGAAGTTTTTTTCTCTCTTCATAAACACAAGCCTAAGCCTTCGTATGATTGGTTATGTAGTAGCTGATATATTTGTGTGATTAGACCTTCGTAAGAATTCATTATTTAGTAGCAAACATATTTGTGTGCTTTAGGTCTAAATAAGTTTTGGCCTATTTAGGAGTAGGCTTACATGTGTTGCTAGGCCTTAGGATAAAACATGCTTTTAAATAGGTTTTCAGGCTTCATCAGACCTTTAAAAAGGCCAGACCAGGCCTCGAAAATAGCCTATGACGGATAATAGGTCAGACTCAGGCTTATAATTTTCGAAATAGACCAGACTTAAACCTTACAAAGTTCGATACGACCTACCCCATCTTCACCCCTACCTGCAGTAGAAGCCAAGTGAGAAAATCAAACCTCTTCACTACCATGTTAACTTAAACTAAATGCAATTTTCTCCAAAAAGGTGATAATTTTTGGAAAAAAGAATATTAATCTGATATTTTTTTTCCTTCTTCTTTTCTTTTCAATTGTATATTACTAATTTGAGACCGATGCTTTACATTTTGGTCCCTTAAATTATTTGTTGGTTACATTTTGGTCCCATAAGTTATTAACGTTGCGTTTTGATTCCTTAACTTATACTCTGTTAGCCAAATAAACCATCTCCGTCAAAAATATTAACCGAATATCTAAGGTGTATACACATTATAAGTGGTCCACCAAAAACTTCATTAAAATGTTTAATATTAACCGTTTGATTATTTTTCAAAAAGTAGAACCATTACATCATGCATGTACCAGATCTAATGGTGCACCATCAACACCTAATATTTTGTACCTTTCTTCATCTTCTTCCCTGCTTCTCTTCTAAACATCTTCATACATTAATAAAAAACTCAAATCAACCCAGAAAAAAACTTCGAAAAAAATTCAATTAAAACGCAAATTAATCGAATGTTCTCCTTCCCTGTTTTTTCTCCTTTTCTCTATAAACCTTTTTCTTTTTCATTTCTTCAACAGATGGAACCAAAATGTTCCAATCCACTACCACCTAAACCTTAAGGTCTCTTCCTTCAATAACTCTTATATTTTTTTTTCTTCATAAATTCACAATCACGAAACCCCTAATCTGTAACCATTAACCTAATTCTCCTTCATCGCCGATTATATGGTCAACCTGCATCACTGGATATGAAATTGTTCATATTTTCTATTAAATCAGGGTTTTAATTTTCCCCCAATTTTATCTATTTTCATTTTTTATTGTTAAATTCTGTCACCAAACATGGTTTTGTTGGTTAAATATTCGTCTTTCAAACTCGGGTTTCTTTGATTTGTAATAAAGTTTAGATTTTTAGTTTTTAAACATTTTCATTTTTGTGTGTAATTTGTTTAATTCTTTGTAAATTTTAATAAAAGGAAGCTTGAAGTTATGTGATGGCGGAAGAATAAGGATGATGTTGGCAGTGCCTATTTGCAAGGGAGAGGTGACTGCACTCAGATGCTAGAAACAACAACAAATCAATTGAATTACAACACATAACAACACTACGACCCATTGGGTCATTTTGGATTAATTTTAGTTTTAATTAAATTTTCCTAGTGTTCTGGGTTTTTCCGGGTTAAATTGAGTTTTTTTATGAATGTATGTAGTTGTTGATGAGATGAGTAGGGAAGGAGATGAAGAAAGGTACAAAAAATTGGGTGTTGATGGTGCATTATTAGATCTACTATAAATGGGTGATCTAAAGGTATAAGTTAAACATTTTAAATAGTAGATCTAATATTAAATAGTAGATCTAATGGTGCACTAATTGATCAAACGGCTAATATTAAACATTTTAATGTGGTTTTTGGTGGACCACTTACAATTTGTATACCCATAGACATTCTGTTAACATTTTTGACGGGAAGATTTATTTGGCTAACAAAGTATAAGTTAAGGGATCAAAACGTAATGTTAATAACTTATGAGACTAAAATATAACCAACAAATAACTTAAGGGATCAAATCATTAATTAATTAAGCCTATTTTAAATATGTTAATAAAACTTGTTACGAAAATGTGTGTTATTTACCAAACTGGGCCATGGAAGAAGCCGTCATTTACCAAAATGTAAATGTTACGTTTAAACTATGATTGATTTTTCTTCCCTAGAAAGTTACACTTATTTTTATATAATAGCAAACTTTTTTTTTGTGTTGATTTTGTCTATTAGCAAATTTATCACCCATCCATATTGACAAAAATTATTCCTTCGTGCCTCTCCTTCACCTTCTTCTTCTTGATCTACCTTCTCAAGGTTCACAAAGTAGAAAAGACAAAAAAAATTGATCCATTTTCTGTGTTTTATTCAGATTTTTTACTTTAATTATATTCTTATTTTTAGCTTTTACGCTAACAGAATGATCATAAATTTAATGCCATGTAAGTCAATTTTCTTCTCGTTTTCTGCTTGTTTTGAGTAATGTTTAGGTTTCCATGGCTACACACAGCAACATTGCACAAGATGAGAGAGAACAAAGATTAGAGAAAACAACATAAGAAATGATAATTATACTTTGGTACAAGAAATGATACGGTACTAATTTTTATTGGTCTAACTTGTACTAAAACATCCATTGATCCATTTGAGGAATGCTAGCAACACTCTCTTTTGAACACTCTCTCTAACACTCACTCTTTCATTGGATGAAATTCATGCATGTCCCACCACTTTGTGTGGGTTCTATTTCCAAAGTGTACACTCACAATGATTTAAACCAATAAAAGAGTGAGTGTTAGAGAGAGTGTTCAAAAGTGAGTGTTGCTAGCATTCCTCGATCCATTTTATATGGACCCCTAAGATATATTCACTTGCCTTTTTCTTTAAGAGCCTTGAGCTTTTCAGTAAGAGCATCCCTCGTAGCAGTTGCTTTTGCAAGATCTTTCTCGAGCTCTTTTATTGTTTCCTCACTCTCATTTTTCTTCTTAACCAAATTTTCCTTACTATCTACAGGTTTCTTTGAGAGTGCTATCATCTCTCTGTTCGTTGCTTCCATTTTGAAGAGAATCACTGCTTGTTCATCCATCTTGAAAATCTGTACCTTTACATAGAAAGTAAACATTTAATAACAATGATATCCAATGTACCTTGTTTGAATAGAATTATGCCAAAATCATATTTAATAACAATCATAATATTTCACATTTCCAATTGTTTTCCTATTAGCACTTTAATTTATCATATTTAGAGACTTTATCTACATAATCGTATAATGTCTTGATGATAAGACATATTTATGTCATACACGAACACAATAAATTGAATGTATGTATTTATCCGATGTAGCAATCGGAACATTTTGTAGAAATTAATATTGATTTTTTTAAGACACCAAATTAAACCACAAAATATTGTGCTCTCCAATGTGCACTTCAACATCTCAAACCAACACCGCTACCCGACCAACCAAGTGGCTTAATTAATTTTGAAAAAGAATTTAGATCTAAAAGATGAACATAATTGATTTAGACACAGATCTTAAATGTGTAGACTAATAAAGAGCTTATTTTGAATTTTTGAGAAAAAGAAGATACGAAATTCTACCTTAGTGAAGTGAAATTGGAGTGGTGTTTTGGTGTTATTCTTGTGGGATACAAATCTACAAATGAAACCGAATATTTATGCAGGGGGAGTAGGTGGTACTATGTGTGTTTGGTTGGTTGCATTAGTTAAGTATGTACTACTTGAGTAGGGTTACACTCTGCATCTATTGAATGTTTCAATGCTCATGAAATGGTGATTTTTTGGGCACCAAGATTTGAAATGGTCATAATATTATATGGGTTAAATTGTTGATGTTGCTTCACATGCTAGTTAGCAATTGGAGTGAAAAACTGTATTAGTTATGAAAATTTGCATGAAAACTCCCGACATATAGCATAGATGTTATGTCAAAAAAATATCATTTTTTATAAGAGACAAATAGATCAACAAAAGTTGATGTATTTAGCATGCATTCTGAATCAAATATATTAATTTTTGTTGATTAAATTGTCTCCATATAAGAAGAAGTCTTGTAATGCTAACCAATAAAGTATATTCTCTTTCCTTGTCATCATTCATGTAATCTCTACTAATTTCTCACATGCATTATAGATAGATACATATTCTATATATGTACCCATGAGTAACCTAGAAGTATCATATATGTATACGGTAGAATATTTTTTATAAAGTAAAATAAATAATTACGATACTTACGATACTTCTAAAGTACACACGAGTATCAGTATTTGATACAGATTAATCTTCAATTTTAAAGTATCCAAACTTCATAGTCTAACGGAAAAATTAGCTCAACTCTAGAGAAAATTCAAAGACATTAAGCAGCTTGACAAATATAAAGGGTATAATTATCTGCTAGTGCAACCAAAGGTAATTGAAGTAGAACTATAGAGAATCAAGTCTTTATAATCAAATCTAAGATTTAAAATAAGTAACTAACAAATGAAGATGTTGAGTGGAAAGTTAATGCGTCTAACCATATCTTCATTTACAAGATATGTAAACTCATAACCACGGCCTATTTCCTTAGTATGTATAAGCTTTTTGATATGTTCACACTTTACACTTTATAAGGCAGAAATTAAAGACAGAACAGTGCTATGTTCACACTTCACATAAGGAAAAAAACTAAAACAGACCAATGCAGTTGAATATCCTCCAAAGAAGAGTTGAAACTACTAATATGAATGCTTAACAGCAGAAGAGACGCAACATACATTTTCTATGCAAACTAGCAATAGAGCAAGATGAATGCTTCATGGCAATCAAACACAATATCAATAACCTCAACTCAACCACATTCATTTAACACCAGAAACACATAAGACAGAGATATTGCTAGCAAATAATGCATGTTGGATCCTGTAAAGAAAGGGTATGATTTTATACTACTGCATCCAAATAATGAATGCTGGATTCTATAAGAAAGGGTATAAATTTATGCTAGTGCATCCAAAACTGTAGATAATCAAGTCTATGATTTCAAATAAGTAACTAATAAAGGAAGATGTTGAGTGGAGGGATTGTATCGACTATCGATTATAGACAAGCATAGCATGAACTCGAATATTTCAAAATGTGACCAAAAGTAACAGCCTCTGCTTCCTCCTCCTCCTTCTTCTTCTCAGCAGCATTGGTCTCAGTTATTTTCCTCTTCTTGGATGGAGTAGCTGCTTCAGCAACAGGTGGAGGTTGTGCAAAGAGAACATTAAGCTTCTGAACTCGAGCCATAAGGTCGGGAATTATGGCCGGAGCCTCTTCAGGTATGGCATTGATATATGCTATCTCACGAGAAACATCTGAGAAATGACGCTACAGATGAAGAAACAGGGATGATTTCATCTTCCATCACTCGGAGCAAAAGCAGAAGTGGCAGTTGCGGTGGCGTAACCCTAACGACAATGGTTTTCTGAAGCGAGAAATGGAAATGGAATTGAAATATGGTGGGATATATTTATTGGATTAACAAAATATTTCGTCAAAAAGCTTACTTGGCATTCATAATCATTCAAATTAAGACGTACATTACTCCATCTCTCCCTTATTATAACCAATTTCATCAATCTTATTACTTTCTTAGGTGTTTGTTATGAAATCTTCTTATTAAAGTTGATAATTGATAATGAATAGGAGCGAATTTTTCCCTCTCATATTAGGGGCAATTTAGGAAGTTTGTGCTTCCTAATCCCGCTTAATCCTCTTGAAGCCCGCCTAAATCCATTGTTTAACCACTTTTGACCTTTCCTTTTTATTATAGTTAGCCCAATTTACTTCGTTTTAGCGGCAATATTATGGGTCTTTCGTCACTCTCAATATCCTCTTGAACCATTGAATTAAATAGGTTACATAGGTAAATCGTCTTTGTATGTTTTGGTTTTGTCTATATATCTTTTTTTGGTCTAAAATAAACCTTGTAAGTTATAAACGTTTTGATTTTGATTCATGCCGTCATCATCTGTTACAAAAATGTGCATGTGAAAAACGAAGGATGACGAAGTGGCGTGTGATGTGGCAAAATCAAAAAGCAAAAAACAAAAACAATCTGAAGTGGATGATGAGTTAGATAGTGAGAGAGACAAAAAAAAAATCACAGAGGGACAAGAGCCAAAACACAAAATTCGTAGAGGGACCAAAAACCAAAAAACGAGGAGACGAAAATTCAAATTTTAAAAACCTTGATTCTTCCATCTTTTTCTTGTGTTTCTTCCCCCATTTTCAACGAAGATGTGTAAAGAAAATGTGCATATGCTTACATTGGTTCCTCAGGCAATGATTAAGGATAAATTGTTGCATGCCAAGGTAAAGGGCTTAAAATATGACATCTTACGTTTTTGTTAATAGAAAAGGAAGTTCACGACTTAAAGATTATTCTAATCAGTGAATTATGTAAGAGTGGAGAAACATATATAGTCATCCAGTTGTTGACACGTGCACTGCTGATTGCCAATGAATCAAAAGATGGCGATTTTACTCTCAAGTGCAGCTATAACTCAATTATATACCCAAGCACTGCAAAGGTGAAATCTACTAAAATAGCAGCAACTGTGATGATAAGAGATAATGTCAAACCTAATGATGCTAGTTATCACTATATTATTGATAGACTATACAAAGGGAGAACATGAAGTGTTGTTATGATTAAGATTACACAAAAGGTGGATGAGTTGCATGTTGAACATTATAATCTTGTTACGGATAAATATGATTAAACAACAACAAACTATTTAAAGTGGACCTGTTTGGTGAAGCATTGACGTTACCTAAAGACAATCGTTGGTTTGGTTTGGTTGCATTCCTGATGATGATATGATATTGTAACTTTCAGAATAATAAGGAGGCAAACTCTCTCTATATGTAAGATATATGGAAATAAGCTAGGATAGTGAGATAAAAAAAAACATGCTTTTGTAGAATGTAGATTACATG
>Ga0315913_1000672_pt1 | contig 32539 bp, 26 predicted proteins | sample MpolsnodulesMG_FD_207736 | JGI IMG/M metagenome (GOLD analysis project Ga0315913, IMG submission 207736) | Medicago polymorpha root nodule microbial communities from Los Angeles, California, United States - small nodules | ecosystem: Host-associated > Plants > Roots > Nodule | place: USA...
CTAATCATTCTGACAGGTGGATTTGGCACTTACATGCTTCCAGCAAATATACCGTCACTAGTGCTTATAACCATTTGCTAACACCAACTAGCAACAACTTGTCAGCAATTCATATGTCAGAAATCTGGAACAAGGAAGTGCCCCAGAAAATTAGTCTCTTTGCTTGGCGTCTATTGCGGGATCGGTTACCAACAACGGACAACCTAATTAAAAGACACATTTTACTCCAAAATGCTCAGTTATGTGTGGGTGGATGCGGTATGCTGGAGGATGGAAAACACTTATTCCTCTCTTGTGATTTTTTTGGTGAACTTTGGTATGGTATTTCTCATTGGCTTAGTTACCACATAGTGTTTCCTGAACATGTGTCCGACCATCTTTATCAATTTGGCACCTTAGGAGGCTTTTCAAAAAACAATCGCTCCGCTTTTCAGCTTATATGGTTATCTTGTGTGTGGGTGATTTGGCTTGAAAGGAATGCTCGTGTTTTTCACCAAACAGAAGCTTCAATTACACAATTGCTAGATAAAGTTAAGCTTCAATCTTACTGGTGGCTGAAAGCAAATCGTCCTAGTTTTGTTTTCTCCTACCATTCTTGGTGGTTAAACCCCTTACCTTGTTTGGGAATTATCTTGTAACAGGGTAGTTCTCTTTTTTAGTTTTCCTTTTTTGTTCCCCGTTTTATTGTTGTATTGTATTTGATACTCTTTCAGCTGGGTTTTCGGCACTCCTTATGCTGAAATCTTCAGGCTTTCAGTAATATATCTCATTTTAACTTCTTCAAAAAAACATTGTTCAAAGATAGTTTTACAATTATAGCAGTTTAAAACCTAATTACAACTTCTTATTTTTAGTTTAAAGACCCATTTAAAAATTATCAAATACTCGAGACCCAAAAACTAATACTAATAAATTTATTTAACTTTTTATGACACCTTCTCTTTCATATGTAAATGTTAAAAGTTAAACTGAGAGAGATCTTCCTTGTTGATGGATCTAGCATTGATCTCATGATCTGTGAAGAGTGAAGAGTGAAGAGAAAGATGATGGTGGATTTGAGTCCATTCTCGAACGAGAATTTCGACCCAAAGAAATGGATCAACTCAGCGTGTCAGAGTCGACACCCAGAAGAGTCCTTAGACAAACATCTAGTCGATTTAGAGATGAAACTCCAGATGGTTTCCGAGGAAATCGCCGCTTCTCTTGAAGAACAAAGCGCCGCCGCACTCCTCCGTGTCCCTCGCGCCACTCGTGATGTCATCCGTCTCCGTGATGACGCCGTTTCTCTCCGTTCTGCTGTCTCCGCCATCCTCCTAAAACTCAAGAAGGCGGAGGGATCTTCTTCTGAGTCTATAGCTGCACTTGCTAAGGTCGATGTAGTCAAGCAGAGAATGGAAGCTGCATATGAAACTTTGCAGGTAGAGATACTGAATTTGAAATTTGAAATATGACATAGTTCGTTGAGATTTTTCTATAATGTGGCTAAAACTTAATAACAGGATGCTGCTGGATTAACTCAATTAAGTTCGACGGTGGAGGATGTATTCGCCAGTGGTGATCTCCCTCGTGCCGCTGAAACTCTGGCTAATATGAGGCATTGCTTGTCTGCTGTCGGGGAGGTACTAATTTTTCCCCTTTTGGTTATGGAAAATATCGAGTTTCGGTACATTTACTTTATTTAACATCGAGTTTCTCTATATTTAGGTTGCTGAATTTGCCAACATAAGAAAACAGCTTCAAGTCTTGGAGGATAGGCTAGACACAATGGTGCAGCCTCGTCTTACCGATGCATTATCCAATCGCAAGGTTACGTGTACTTTTGACACCATGGACTTACATCCTATGATTTGAATTTAATCCCTTGTCTGAGATCTTGTTGTTGTTGTTGTTGTTGTTGTTGTTTAGGTTGATGCTGCTCAAGATTTGCGTGGAATTCTCATTAGAATTGGAAGGTTTAAGTCTTTGGAATCACAATATTCAAAGGTACATCTAAAACCAATAAAGCAGCTTTGGGAAGACTTTGAATCAAGAGAACGGGCTAATAAGTCTGCAAATGAGAAGAATGAAATGGAGAGGACTTCAAGTGGTGGTGGTTTTCAGTCAATTCCACCTACATTGTCATTCTCGAATTGGTTACCGAGCTTTTATGATGAGCTACTACTTTATCTTGAACAAGAATGGAAATGGTACAATTATCGGTGTTTTCTTGTTTTGTTTTTACCATTGAACAAATGATAGATTAAAGCACCACCAATACTATATTTTGGTTATCCATGTCTACATGTCAGACGTCAAAATTTGCAAGTTAAATTTCAAGTTTCTTATCCATCCAAAAATGGTTTGCCTGACCAGTGATTCTGTACTCAAAACTTGGTGCTGGTGGATTTTAATAATCTATGTCCACCTACTAAAAATAATAAGCTAGCACAAAATGATATTGACTAAATTTGGATATTCAGGTAGTGTAATAAAAACATTTGAAATGTTGTTTGCAGGTGTATGGTTGCTTTTCCTGAAGATTATAAAACTCTTGTGCCGAGGTTGCTAAGTGAGACTATGATGGCTATAGGTGCAAGTTTCATATCTCATATCAACCTTGCCATTGGAGATGTTGTTCCAGAAACAAAAGCACTGGCTAAAGGTTGTTCATGAATCTTTTACATGTTTTTTTGTCAGAGAAAATCTTAGCTATATGTATGTATTCATTGTTCAGTAACTGTTATCCACATTGAATTTTTAAAGTAATAATTGAGAGAGAGAGAGAGAGAGAGTTCTTGCTATATTTTGGAGAGGTTGGATCAATGGAGGTAGGAAAGGTTTGGGAGGAAAATTGGGTCAGGCAAGTCCGGGCGATGAGCATAGGGTTCCTTTCCTAGTAGGTTTATCATTTTGTTTTCTTCTGTATTGTTCGGTACCATTTTGAAAGGATCTCTTCTCCAATTTATGGTTATCTTATCATTTCAGTTTATTGGTATACTCTGTACAAAATTTTATCTTCTGGTTGAGTGACCTAGGCTCTGTTTGGTAAAAAGTTGTGGATGGTAGATAAGCTAGCTGATAGCGAATAAGATTGTACCGAATAAGCTTGCTGATAATTGATAAGCTAGCAGATTGGATTTAAAGTGTTTGGTAAAATTAACGGTTGAACTAATTGATAAATCTACAATGACATAAAATATATTTTTAATTAATAATAAAAAAAAAAAATCAAACAAGATAATGATAGTAAAAATGAGAGAAAATGTGAGCAATAAGCTATATATGCTCGAACACTACTTGAAGTAACATCTCAATAAACCCTATAAGCTGGTGAAAAAACATTTTCAGGTCATCAGAGAATATCGTTACCAAACAGTCTACCTCTGATCGTACGTGCTTATCTATAAGTTATCCACTATAAGCTAGTGGTTTGACCTTTCCAAACAGAGCCTCAGTATGTTAGAAACCCAAGAATCATTTCAAGTCAGTTTTCCAGTTCAAATTTTCGGTAACTATCCATTCATTGGTTCTTCTAACACTTGTCTCACTGGACCATGATATTTGTACATTTCATTCCCTTTTTTTCCTCTCCAATTGACCATCTGAGTTTAATTTATAATAGAGAGTAATGTAAGTTGAAAAATTTATAATTTAGCATATATCTTTCATTTAGCAAAAAGTGTAAGATAATTTCCATTGTTAACCACATTATGCTGTGTTACCCTATAAATCAATTGATATTTTAGCTCATGAATCTTTGTAGGTTTATCAGATATTTTATCTGGGGACATGCAAAAGGGTATTAAGCTTCAGACAAAGCACCTGGAGGCCTTGATTGATTTACACAGTATCACGGGGACCTTTGCAAGGAATATTCAACACTTATTTTCTGGTTCTGATGTACAAATTTTAATGGATGTGCTGAAAGCTGTGTACTTGCCATATGAATCGTTTAAACAGAGGTAAAAACTTATTTTAATTTGAAACATAATTGAAATTGTTTGATAAATCAAGTTTGTCTGTTCATTCCCTTTGACATATGGCCTCAATATTGTGGAAAAATGGACGGGTCTATGGAAATGCATTTTAACTTCATATCTCACAGTTTTCTTTCTAAAAATTCGAAGAATAAAATAAGAGAAATGATAACATAAATGTTGATAAACAATGATCTTATGTTGACGAGACTCGAGATGCATGGACAATATTCTCGTATATAAGCATCTATTACACCCTATTCTAATTCGTAGAAACATCTTTTGTTTTACTATCTTTTTGGGAATATCTATAGGTATGGACAAATGGAGCGTGCCATCCTTTCCTCTGAGATTGCAGGAATAGATTTAAGAGGAGCTGTAATTCGAGGGGTAGGAGCCCAAGGAGTTGAACTCAGTGAAACCGTTCGTAGGATGGAGGAGTCTATTGCTCAAGTTATTATACTTCTTGAAGCATCTGCCGAGAGATGCATCAGCTTCACTGGAGGTTCTGAGGCAGATGAGCTGATTCTTGCCCTGGATGACATAATGTTAAAATACATTTCCACTCTACAAGAAACTCTGAAGTCACTAAGAACTGTCTGTGGTGTGGATTATGGTGGCGATGGTACTGGAAAGAAAGAGGCGGAGAAGAAAGATGGAAGCCAAAATGCACGGAGAGTTGATTTGATCTCAAATGAGGAGGAATGGTCCATGGTTCAAGGGGCACTGCAGATCCTTACAGTTGCAGATAATTTGACAAGCAGATCTTCTGTCTTTGAAGCATCTTTAAGAGCTACTCTTGCTAGACTAAGCTTAACTTTATCTTTTTCAGCACTTGGTTCAAGACTAGACGAAAACCAGACTATAAATGGTAATGACGATGGGGAGCCATCTTTAGGTGGAAGGGCTGCCTTAGACATGGCAACACTACGGCTGGTTGATGTGCCTGAGAAAGCCAGGAAACTCTTCAGCCTTTTGAATCAGGTATATGTAAGATTAGGTTTATCACAGTCTCATTTTTATTTCTTCGGTTTAGAAATTGATAGAAGGGGTAGTGGTTTATTCTTAATATTTGGATTGAGAAGAGCCTTGAAAATATGATGTTTATTATTCACATTGATAGATATTACTACCTCCGTCCCTAAATATAGTAACCCCTTGCCTAAATCACAGAAATTAAGAAAGTAGGTGGTAGTATTAAATTTATTTGATAATTGATATTGTTTTACAAATTTATCCTTCAAGAGAGAGAACTAGATTATGTTCCCCTCATAGTATTTATTGTTGATCGTAGAAAAAGATGTAAAATAAATAGGGGTATGCTGGTAAAAAAAATATATTGCGGTTGAAAATTCAAAGTGTGTCTTATAAAAAGCAACAAGAAAATTTCTGAAGAGAGTCTTACATGTAGGCACAGCGGTCGTATAATTTAAGAAGTCAAATAAGCAAGACTTCTATGGAACTGTTTTCTCTGCTTCAGACCCTTTAATCTGCCTCCTTTTGTTTTGTCCCTCCTTGAATAGGAGGTGAAAAAGCATTTATTCTTTAAATAGAACTAAATGTTTAAGAGCATAAAGAAATGGGGAAGAAATGACATTTTCTTTCATCGAGTGCTTGGTTGTAATCTGCAAATGGTTAATGCAAAGTTAAGCTACAGCTAAAAGTTTATGATCATGATTTTCAAGCTTAATTGACCATCATTTTTTCAACCAAAACAATGAATGTCATTTATTTCACAAATCATTGCTTTCTAAGATGAAAAGGCTGCCTTCGTGTTCTTTTTGCTACGTGCCGACACTTGTTTCTATCTATTCAGATATATATTTTGTTTTTTGTTTTCCGCATTACATAAATATATTTTTTATTATTTATTTGCAGTCTAAAGATCCTCGTTTTCATGCACTTCCCCTTGCATCGCAAAGAGTTGCAGCATTTGCTGACACTGTTAATGAACTTGTATATGATGTCCTCATATCTAAAGTACGGCAACGACTCAGCGATGTGTCCCGTTTGCCAATATGGTCATCAGTTGAGGAACAGGGTGCTTTTCATCTCCCTACCTTCAGTGCATATCCACAGTCATATGTGACCAGTGTTGGTGAGTATCTTCTTACTTTACCCCAACAATTGGAGCCTCTTGCTGAGGGAATATCTAGTAGTGAAGCCAATGATGAAGCGCAGTTCTTTGCAACAGAATGGATGTTCAAGGTATAACTAAGACTTAGAGAAAGATTGTTAGTTAGGAAGAGTACATTTTCTCTTTTGTCTGAAATAGTGTGAATCAAGCTTCATTTTCTGCTGCAATTTAATCTGCATGCTTCAGCATAAAGCTAATATTCATGACACAGTATCAACTTAATTTCTGCTGAGATATGTGTCTGAGATCAATATATGACCTGCATGATACTCAGCTAGCTTAGAATAAACAATTTTCATTTTCTAACACAGTAGTGAAGTTTCCTCAAAAGTTAAGAAGACAGGGCTAAGTTTCTTAGTTTCCAAAAGTTGAATAAGATACTACATCCATTCATTTTTAGTTACCATTTTTGGTTGGAAAAACTAATAAGTTTTGTTACTATTGATGGAATTATTTGTTTTTTCCTAGAATCAACTTCCTTGTCAAAAAAAAAAAAACTATTTATTATCTAATACCATCTATTCCTCTCTTTGTAAAAAATATTTAAGAGTATTATTGACAAAACAGTAATTAAAGTTGCATAACTTTGAAAATGACAAGTAAATAGGAACACAAATTTTTTACAAAAGTGACAAGAGGATCAGAGGGAGTAATTTATTAGGGCTTGTTCGTGAAAAATGAATTATTCAAAATCATTCAAACTGTCATGTGCTACTTAGACCATGAATTTCTTTTCTTTCTGCACATACGAAGTAGTGAATATGATTGACATTTAATGCTGATTGTATTAAATTTCAGGTTGCAGAGGGTGCAACAGCACTTTACATAGAACAGTTGCGTGGGATTCAGTACATTACAGATCGTGGTGCACAGCAGCTATCAGTTGATATTGATTATCTTAGTAATGTGCTTTCCGCTCTGTCAATGCCCATCCCTGCAGTTCTGGCTACATTTCACAGTTGCCTTTCTACCTCAAGAGACCAGCTAAAAGATCTTCTGAAGACAGATTCTGCAAACCAACTAGATCTGCCAACAGCAAACCTTGTATGTAAGATGCGGCAGGTGAATTTAGATTCATGATCGAGTGCTTCCACCATCTCCCCTCTTTTACAGATATGTTTTTATCTTGCGGAGAACATTCTTTTACATTGGCAATACTTACTAATTGAACATTTTTTATTATTGTTGAATATAACTTCTTTCATATAGATTTGTGACTAGTTATTACACACATAATGTATATCACTGTATTGTTTCTTTTTTCCCCTCCCTCTACCACGCTTGTGTGCTAGGCCAATCTAGGAAGATGCGACCTAAGTGTGAAAGAATCGTCCAAGTATCTTATCATTGTTTAGAAAAAATTCTGTAGACGTCTAATTTTGTATTAACCGTTTACTATAGAATCTGCAATGTATAAACTCAAATAATTTAGCAGACTCAAAGAAATACACCTCTCCTATCTTCCAACACAAAAATTTTGTTGTTTAGTTTTAGGTAATTATAAAAAAAAACTTTTAAAAAGAAAATTATCCATGAATATTGATATATATATATATCTGTGGATACGTAAAAATTTGGTATTACCTGCTTAGCGAATATCTACACATAAATGAAACAGACACATCATATTTATCCAATGAGACTGACACGAATATCATGGTATATCTTTTCTCGGAATCCACAGTACAATCATGCTCACTTCTCTAATCTATAACATGGTAGGTTCAGTTCTTCAAGTTTTTTTTTTAAGTCATAAAATTCAAACATTGAAAAGTGGAGAATCGCTAGTTCAAACCAACACTCCAACATATAATGTCAGTCTTCACGGTCTAAATGTCTAAATGTGCTTATTTATTTCTTCTATTTTTACCCAATCGTCTAACATGTTAGTATTATTATTGTTCTAAAAACGCCAAACCTTCTCTATTTAAAGTTTGATCTAGCTTGACCTAACGTAGGCGAGGTTGTAGGACCTATCAATCGGTCTGAACTTTTCCCATCCCTACCTACAAGTAAACCCAAGTCTATCTCATATGTTTGTAGATGTTGTCTCATTACTATCATGAATAGATATCATTGGGAAAATTGCACAAACCTCTCATGAGGTCTCTTTAAACAACACATACACGCTTCTAGTTTTGTAATCGACACTAACCTACCCTAAATTCTCATAAACTTGTAAGAACCTCCTTTACAACTTAACATTTTTTTTGAGAGAAACTTAACATTGTTTTCTATTCTGTTAAAACTAAACTTTTTTTATAAAAAAAAATGGATAAGTAAAACATCTTTTATATTGATAAAGATATTTGTTTGTCGCTGTGGAATTAAGCTTCGGAGTTGCAAGAATGAAATATCATAACATCAGCATAAAGTATTGACAACCGAATTCAGAACAATGAATAACAAGCAAATTTGAAATAATGGATCCCTTGCAACATTCTCCATCTTATTCCTTCTACACCCATCAAGCAGCAAAGCAGTGGTTTGGGATTTGTGATTGAATCTAACCATGAGACTATGAGGTGAGACCACTTTCTATGGATTCCATGGCTGCATCTGCGACTGGGTGTTCATGAGAAAGAAGCATTTTGATTTTTAATTGTCCCAACAAGACCGTATCCTCTCCCAAGACCTCAAACATCGCCGTGTTGGTCATTACTATTAATTTATAAATATTTCATTAACTGACTAATCAAGTCTGCCTTCGCACATTTTTGCAACAGTTCGAAAAGAAGATTCTCCTTTCAGTTTCACAATGGATTATCAAGTCATATAACAAATACGTAGCTTAATTAAATTTAATTTAATAATTTAAACTTGTTAGTAGACGTACTTGGATTATCACTTTGAAACTTATGTATAATATATCAAAACGTTATTTTTAATGTACCTCAATATTATGCTAGAAAAATTATGAAAAAATATGCTAAGTAAACTTTTTTGAAATAACTTCTATTAAAGAAAAGTGGTAGTTGAAAGGTCAGTGTACATTGTCAAAAATTAATCTACAGACGACAAATTTTCAACAATCATTTTTCCTTAATAGTATTTCATTTCGGAACAGCTCAAACAAGAGAAGATGGAACGTGATAGTAATGAAATCACGCAAGATAAGGGCAGCTAATTATTTCAAAGTCGCTCATTTTTATTTTCGTGGAACTTTACAATCATTACTAAGACTAATTTCCAAAGTATGCATATGACCGCTACCAAGATTTATCAAACGTTTTGACTTCCAGTTGAGTAATGTAACATAACTTTCTTCACAATGTAAAAAGAATAAGCTAAATTTTCATTGTGTTGTTTCTCCCATCACGAAGCGGTTATTTACCTGCACATATCACGTCCAGAAGCTTATCTAGCAATTAAATATCACAATTCATTACGACATTTGTGTTCCTGAACACCAATTTTAACACTCTTTAACAGAATATGAGAGCCAATTACCTCCAATCGCACAAACAATGACTTGTTTGTTCACGAAACAAAACGTAGCATCCCAAGGCCCAGTTCAATGACAGTTTTTCATGCAAATGACTATTTCTGATACAAATTAACTTGGCAAAGGGCCAAATACCTGTATTTTCCAGTCCTATGAATGTTCAATTCAAACAGTATTTTGCAAATCAATTTTTTTTTTTTTTTTTTTTTTTTTTACGGATGAGGTAATTCACCATTCCATACGAGTTACCAATTGGACAAAAGTAAAACTGCCAAGTTTTGAGGTGGTACATGCAATCATCTTTCCCCAATAAAATTATGAGTATACCATGGATTCAGGAAATGCCTAACAACAAATTCAGTAAGATTACCTATATCTTCTAAACCGGTGTCTTCAGAGTGTAGTTCAATGTCAAATGTATGTCAGAATAAGCAGCATTTATAAACCTGTGCTGGTTTATATCAACTTAAGAAACAAGAGTAATGAAACATACAAAAAGGGCAAACAAAAACATTTCTATGAACAAATAACAATCTTTGCCTCAAGGTAATAAGATTCACATGTTACCTCAAAACAAGAGTAAACCATCCCCTTTTGCGGCAATGACAATCACTCATGTAATTTTGTGTCTGATATCTTTACTCAATCAAATGATTTCCAGAAAATGCATGTAAAGAAAGACTACACACAATGTTTGAGATGAATTATCATAAATAACTTAAAATTAAGACACAAACCAATTTATGAGAGAAGTTACAACAGTGAAATGCCTACCTCGACCCTTTTCTCCATTAATAATATTGATGAAAGGGAGATTGTATAGTCTCAAGAAAGCTCTGAGATGGGAAAAAGGTAAATTTACCCTCCTTTGATGATGAGAAAACTTAAGACTCCAAAAACACATTTATACAAGTCTTGGGATATTAAGGTCTACCTCTTTTGAATTTAAATTCTGACATCTATCGAGAAATTCCACTACTTGGAGCAAACAGAACTTCAAGACCTTCTGTAGTTATGCTTAATAGGGGAACGTGATCTGCTCCGATTGTGGTACCTGTCTCTGCTTCCATTTTTTCCGTTCCTCAACCTAGAAACCATCCCCCTTCCCCGATCTCGATTACCTCTACCTTCATATTCCCGAGATCTTTCACGATCCGAGTCTCTATCTCTGTACCTATCACGCTGCCTATCTCGATCTTTATCACGATATTTCTCCCTATCACTTGAATCACTCCGCCTCTTTCTCTCAGGATCCTGCTCCTTTTGTTTTCTTCGCTCTTCTACCTCTTTTTCCCGAGTCAATCTTTCTTCTTCCTTAGCCTTCTCCTTAGCAATCTGAAAAGAAAAGAAAAAAAATACTAACTAATTTCAAGAAAGATTTTATTTAATAAATGTAAAGAAATTTAGGATAAAACTTGCCTTGTATTCATTTATGAAGTCACGAACCATACCATAGCCAACATGCTGCTTTCCTGCGACATGAGACTGAGTTCTTTCTGCAGCATCATTTGCCACGAGAAACGAACCACATACATCACAGAGTGCCATCTTCTTCTCCTGAAGCATTAACACTTTTTCATTTTGAGGTTGTGTTAAGACTGCCTTCTCAGTATTAAGTGTCTCCACCTGAAAGAAAAATATCCCGCGAAAAAATAAATTCACGAGAATCTCAGTCACGGATATTTCAAATATAAATCTTCAGAAGTTCATTTCTATGATTGGGGTCATAGAAACTTAACAAATCATCAATAGTATACACAAGGAACAAGGTGTGGCATCATCTTTAGCACCTTTCTCATAAGAGCTTCAGCTTCATCAACCTTCCCAGCTTCACCAAGAGATTCAACTTGTTCCAGAAGGTTCTTTATTTTCTCCTCCAGGACAGACAACTGTTCAGATTTTTCAGCTGTCAGTGGCGGCGGTGGTGGTAGCTCCACCTCTTGATTAAGACGCTCTCGTCCACGTTTTACTCTTCTATCCAAGTCCATCACCTGTGATTATTACCAGAAAATATGAACATCAGCATACAAGCAAAGGTCAACTGTTTTTAATGTAGAGTGAGGATGGCAACAGATAGGTGGCCTACCAATTTCTCACAAAATTGAGCAAGATCGGCTTCAAATTTAGGCACGTATGCATCATGCCTTGGGGAATTCTCAAAACTGAAGTCAACAGAACAGTAAAACTAATTAAATCTGAAACTCAGTTACACAATTACGGGAAATCAAAAAACAATTTACTGGCATTTTATGCTTTATTTATCGGCATATCATGGATGAACATATATGACAGTAAATTCTGCACAATAGAGCAACCATGTGCAGGTAGGCAACTGCAGGAACTACGCAGACCAAATTATCATAGGCATATGCTGTTATCAAATGCCATACATGACAAAGTAAAATATGCAAAGGATAAGAAACTTTTAAAGGGAAGCAATATTGGTACGGTGCACTTTTAATGGTATTTGAACAAATGACCATAGCCCCAATTGAACGAGTCATGAAATTGACATTCAAATGTAATATGGGTAGCATACACTCAAAAGGGTTAACAAAAAAAATTAGGGTATACTTATGGTGCTTCTAAAAGTACCACAGCACTAAGATAGGTTAATCACATAGATAGAAGAGCAACACTAATGACATTTTTGTAATAGACGCACATGTGAAACCTCAGTGGCTGAGTCAACAATTAAAAAAATCAAAATTACATCTTTATGAAGACATGTCTAAAACGCAGAAGCATATTAGTTTTCTGACAGTAATCAGGAATGATTGCAGCAAGAATACAGAAGCATCACACAACACATCACCAGAAATCTCAAACTATTTCATAACTAAACAAAAGTTATTGATGAATAAATATATGTGCTTACTTTTCTTTCAACTTCGGGTCATGTATTTTCGGGCAAACTCCTGCATCGGTTTAAACACGTTAAAAAAATAAATAAAAACTCCAACCAAAGCTATCACAGTTAATAAGATCTTTAGAGTTGAAGAGGAAATTGCACAAGAGTATCATAAAGTTCATTCTGTTTGTATCATAAAGTTCATTCTGTTTCATGTAGGCAACAATCTAATATAGTAATTGACACCTAGGTAGTCAATCCCGGATAGCGGTGCGGAGGGTCGACCCCAAAAGTGGGGTAGCGGGATCTCCAAGATTAATAATTTTTTGAACAAATTACATGAATAATATCAAGTATAAACAAACCATATATTTAATATAAAATTAAACAAACAACTCAAAACACAAGTCTTAATCAAAATATTACTTCCTATTCCAAATACCAACATAAAGTCAAAGATTGGCCAGGATCGCGACGAGATCCTCTCCGTCGCAATTTCCCTCAGGCTGATCCGCTACTTTGGGATTTGCCAGGATTGACTGCCTAGGTTGACACAGTATAGTTGAACTGACACAAAATACTCCCTTCGTCCCATATTAAATGACCTAGTTGACTCCAACACACATACCAATGCATATATTTTATCTTTTATATCTTCAATTCTCTACTAAAAAAAATTATGAAAATTTAATATTTTAAAAATATTGATCGAGACGAATCCAGCAACATCTTACATGATATTATTTATCTTTGTGAATTAGTAGAAAAATATGATCAAAGTATGTTAAGTCAATAATGTATATTGTCAACTAGGTTATGTATTGAGGGACGAAGGGAGTACCATGGATGCAATATCACACTACAACTGCAATGTTTTTGAAAATCACGGGCTGTAGTTGATTTCAAAGGGCTTGTTTAGATTGAGCTTATGAAAAAAGCTTATGCAAATAATTAAGCTTTTATGTTAATTCATAAGATCTTACTAACGAAAATTGTATATTCATGTTTTTTTTTTTCTTTCATAAACTACATTAACAAACTTATAAATAATACATTAATGCTTATTTATTTGTCTAAGCTCTAAAATAAGTCAATCCAAACGGACCCAAAGTCCTTCCTCATTCTCATTTGTAACATCTTGTTTTCGTCAAAAAAATCATTTAAAACAAACACAAAACAGTCGCATGAGCTTAACTCAGTTGGTAAGGACAATGCATAATATATGTCATGGACACCACCAACATAAAAACAAACACAAAACAATTAATTGGTAAATTGTTAAAGGGTATTGTTAAATTGACTGACCGAGATCACTGCGCGTGTTGACGAAGAGATCGTGAGGGCAAAAGCGAACCATATAGAAACCACACACTTCCTTATCGTCCCAACTCACTTCCTTGTAACCCCTTCTTTCTTCCTCAGTCAAGTTTCGAGCTGAATTAATCAAAAATCAATGAGATCGATCGATCGAGTGAGTGGAAAATTCAGAAGAATTGATTAGTACGTACCTGAACCCATGAGTTCGTCGAGGAGAGCTCTTTGAGCGTCCATAGCTAACAACACAATTCAAATCGAATTGATGAGTAGAGAATGTATCAATGGATAATTTAGAATTGTGTATCTAGGGTTTCTTGTGCTATGCGGTGCTGTGGGAATCAATCAAGCGATTACGTGACTCAAAACCTCCTTTCGCTCTATATCTCTTTTTATTTTTTGACAAAACTATCTCATTTTATTGTTTTTTTTTTCTCCTTTAAATAAGACTAAAAAATTCACCTATAAATAAATGGAGTGTCCATGGTTTAAATTTAATTTAAATATATTGTGTAATTAGTTTTTATTTTTAACAAGTAAAAATGATATATATAATATTAATGTTGACAAACAATCTCTCCAGCGTCCTTGTGAACTTAGCTCAATTGATAAGGACAATGCATAATATATGCAAGGTATGTGGTTCGAACCCCGGACACCAAAAAAAAAAAAATCTCTTCAGCACAAAAAGGTGTACCAAAGAGACCACTAAGAATTTACAAAGTCAGCACCTAAATACAAATACAAATCAACTGATGCCCAAACATACAAGCGGGATCGTCGTGATTTCAATGACCGTCGTGATTTCAGATCACCTTAGTAATTAATGAACTACTGAAAATGATCTGTAATCACCTGAGAATCTACACCATCAAAACTGATCCACGACCGCAGTAGCTGCCACAGAGTACCAAATGTGCTACACGAGAGGAACAAACGTGGAACGTCCTCCTCATGACCACACTCAGCCACACAAAACCGATATGCTGAAGAAATGATATCGCGCTTCACCAAATTCGTCCTAGTCGACAAACGATCAAAAAGCAATCGTGATGAGGGCATAGTTGTCCATGACACAAGTGCTTCAATTCAAGGACTATGAGAACCAATGACAAGGGCAAGGACCAAGAAAGCTAAGGAGGCCCTAACTCAATTGGTGGCAAAAGTCTTGGAGTTCAAACCTAAACTAGAAAGCATGGAGGGTAAAATGGTCATGTGCATCAAACCATTGGAGGAGGGGTGGGGCGCATCTCTTGTTGCCCATTTTATTTAGTTGTTTTTGTTATGTTGTAATAAAAAGTGTAAGGGACCAATTTTGGCCCAAAAAATTATGGTTATTTTATGTGTTTAATCCATTTTAAAGCTTCCAAAGCTTTAAATGGAATGTTTTGTGTGTTTATTTCGTGCAAAGGAGTCTTGAATACAAAAGGAAAACAAGGCATTAAAGAGCATTTAATCTAAAGGAGGAAAGAATGCAAGAACTGAAGAGGAAAGATACAAGACTTCAATGAGACAATGAAGGCACTTCATTTCAGCATATGAAACCATCACCATCATCATCAAAATCACGTCCTAACATCACCATCATCATGATCATCAAGACCAGTCACCATCATTCATTGTTTTGTCTTGTAACCATTTCTTGTATTCATGTTAATTTACTTCAGTCGTAGGAAATAATGACAGAGTAATTTGGTTGATGAAAACTTAAGAGTTTTGCCTTTTCCTTTGTAATTCAGCAAGTGTCCCTTCTACCTATATATAAGACACGAAAATTGAATAAAAAGCAAGTTGGATTTTGTTAAAAAAAAGTGAGTAATTGCTCTTTATGTTCTGGATTGGACCTTGTATTGATCATATCAAGAAGAATTCTGCTCTTCTCCCAACAAATTTTTCTCCCACCCAACCAAACTAACTAAAATACCCCTGTGTGAGTTAACAAACGCATGTGCAAAAGTCTGTGTTAGTTAAGTCACGCAGCGTGACTTAAATCACGCAAGTGTAAAACATTGCGTGAGTTAACTAACGTTGAGGATTAACACCTGCGTGAGTTAACTCACGCTTACTGATATATCAGTACAACATTAAATGTTGTACTGGTGTGCATTCAATGCAAACAATATCATTAATGACTCGTAATCTTTACACACTCATAATTGAAGCGAATAACGCCGGTTTAACAACAAAATCACATAATCACACGTAAACGGTCAAAATTACACAAGTCATCGTTTTTCTCACAATCACATAATCACACATAAACGATCCAAACGGTCCAAATTACACAAATTCGCCGGTAATGACTCGTAATCACTTAATCACACTTAACGATACATAAACGATCCAAATTACATGAATTTGTACTTAAATTCCGAAAATCGCATAACAGTCAAAATTCATCGTTTTTCTCAAAATCACATAATCACATTTAAACGATCCAAATTATACAAATTCGTCGTTAATGACGCGTAATCACTTAATCGCATATAATGACACATAAACGATCCAAATTACATCAATTTGTTCTTAAATTCTCAAAATCACAAAGTCTCACATAAACGATTCAAATTACACATAACACAAATTCATTTAATTTCAACATTATAGACACAAATTCGGACACATTAGACTATTACACGTTCATTAATATTACACTTCAACGGATCAGACATAAAGATGTAAAGTGTTATCCTCAACCATTAACCTAAACATGTAATTAATGTCGCTGTCATCTTTGAGAAGTTTTGGATAATACACGGTCTTTCAGAAGTCTTCTTCCTTATCCTCCCCAAGTCCACACCTGACACATTTACTATCACATCACATGTTCTATGATTTGAACCAATATGGATAAAGAAGTCGTCAGGTTTTGCCTTCAACTCGTCCAACTTGTCGGTGGGGTTTACAAAGAACCTAACCCTCTTTTTCACATCTACATAACGAACATGAAGTTTAACTGGATCTTGTGCGTCTTCAGACATGTTTCACTTCACAAAATAAAATGAAAAACAAATATGAGAGAAATGAGATAAAATAAATAGTTGAATAATTAGACAAAAAAATGCGAGCAATAATTGGCATGACATAACCGGCCACAAAAAAAAATCATTTCATATATTTTATATAATATTAGTTACATATTGGCCACAAATATCCAAAATATCCAAATTACATACCCGGCCATCAAAAAATACGTCGGTGTGATATCATGTTTAAATTAGGACAAACACTGACCAAAAAGTCTCATAACCTATAACCTATCTAAGTAGTCTAGTGATAGTGCATAATCTTCGTCTTCTTCCATGACTTCAAATTCTTGTTTCTTTTTTTTTTTCGGAGTGAGAGTATTATTACAAATAATTGGATTGTGCTCATCTGTTGGTTTCATTGGCTAATGCGTCTTGTCTATCCAAAAAATTGAAATGTCATTTCTCCGCCTCACCAATCTTGTTGTTCATCCACTCCATACAACTCGGTGGTAACGAACAACATTCTTTCAAAATAACATGAAGATAATGGTCGGGAATTAAGCAAAGACACATGATGTTGGATTGTGGCTTAAGTGGTGGAGCACTTCGGAATGGGAAATATGTCTCACATATATTTTTTTTCGGGAAAAGTCAATAGAACAACGGGTCTATTGTAGCAAGTAGCAATAATGTGACTCATATCCGGAGTAGTCAACCACTTATCTACCGGCGCAATACCACTTCTACTTTTTGGAGGGTGTAAATCATTCAAGATTTTGTTATAACGGTCCTCCGTGTCATATATCAGCATGTAGTCACTCTTATGATTTCTCAACTCATGAATAAGTGATTGACGAACCAATACATGATCTTCATCATCCATCCCCAAGTGCCTAGCTATGACCAGGAATCCACAATTACCATCCCTTTTAACATTCACAATTTCTTCAACAAAATGTCTCATGATATTTGGAATTTGTGAAATGTATGAGATATTCCAAAAAGGTTTTGAAGTAGATGATGAAGCTTGTGAGCGAGAGTAAGGGCCAAGGCGTGCATCTTTCCTCTTTGGAAGTGACTTCTTGGGTTGTGAAGGTTGATTATCCGGATTTTGAGAATCAATAACCTCCCACTGGATTCGACCCGTTGATGACACTTTCAGTGTAGACCTCTTCCTTTTAGGTGCTCCCTTGGTTACCACCTTTTTTAGAGGTGGAGACAAATTTGTGCCTTCCGAAAATGCTAGTTGACGCATCATCTCTTTGATGTAGAGTTTCATCTTGTAAGAGCATTTCTTGAGACGTTGTTGAATGCCATTCCACTCCTCCATCACGGAAAAATCATCATCAACCTCTTCTCCTTGTACAGTTAACCTTTTTCAATGAGGGTATATATCATCCAAGACAAAGAGGCAATTTTGCTTACTCTTCATGGCAATAATACACGCACAAGGTAACCTGTACGATGTTTTTTGCACACAAGCACAATCTTCCCTACCAAAGCCGAATGTCTTGGAGCGTTTGAATTCATCATAGATAAATTTCAATGTGCGTCTAGATACATAACCCTCCAACTCTCTCATCATCTCGATTTTTTTATTTATGTTCTAAGACCGTTTTGTTCCTCCCAAAACTTCTTGTATCTCACCAAATTGCACAGCCAACATCTTGTCAATTTCATCCCAACATGATGCCAAATCACCCACACTACTCCTCAAATATTTTTTCAACACTCCATGAGCAGATACAACAATGTTGGTGGTTCTACACCCTAGATGCAAGACTTTATTCGTCCATGCCCTCACAAAGTTTTCCTTAACGTTCAAAAACGTGGTTTCAACATATACAATGAATTCAAGAAATGGCATGCATACTTCTTTGAATTTCAATAAAACACTTGCATACGATTCCTCCATATGAGATTCAACCAACTCTTTCCAAGCGCTCATGATATTCTCAACAATATCTTTATTCTTCTCCTTGTCCTTCTGCACTTGTTTCTTGTCAACTTTTGAATCCTTAGGAGGCTTTGGTTTAACTCTACAATTTGTGATGCACTTAGCCCTTACATTCTTCCCAATATGAAAAAAACAAAGCATAATGTCTGTTTAAGGGAAAACTGTGGCAATGACATTCATCAAAGCACCATCCCTATCGGTGACAATCACCTTAAGCATGTTGTCTTTTGAGGACAAAAGACCTTTCGCCATCTTAAGTTCCCAAGTAAAGTTATCCTCTTATTCAAAGTGAAGAAAGGCAAAACCAACAGAATACGTCATTTTGGTAGAGGTGAAAGCAACTATCTCAAATAACGGCATTCAGTGGTTGTTGGTTTTGTAAGTGAGTCCATGACCAAAACGGTCGGAAAAGTGTTGAGCAATTTAATTAACTCTGGATGAGCAAAAAATATGTCTTCAAGAGTGGTTTCCTCACTATTGCATCTTGTGTAATATACGTATTAATGCTCCACCAACTTCGAAATCAAGTATTGCAACTCCGTCATATCACCTTTTTTCCCCTTGCGCCATCTTGTTCGCACATTGTACACTTGCTTGAAAGTTGTCACACTTTCTTTGTTATTTTGCTTCAAATTAGTGAGAATATCATGAGGCACCGTCAAGCTCTTTGTCATGTCGATAACTTTTTTCTTCTCCTCCGCATTAAGTCTACCCACAAGAAGTTGGCTTTGTAACTTTTCCTCCAAGTCATGGTTGTGCATTCCACAAAGCATTGCAATCCACCAATCATCTGTATCCTTATCAAAGAAAAATTTCAACCTAAACAGACATTGACATTTCCTTGAGCCGATGCCTTCAAGGTTTGGTTTCTTCCTCGTCTTAGGTGGCTTGTATATCCCACTCTTTTCACATTGCATCGTCAAGTATGGCCTTTTCAAACTTGATTTATCTATACAAATAGTAAATCCAGCCCTTGCCCCTTGTCGACGAACCCAATCAAGTAACTCGCCTCGCTCTCCCCATCTTGCATTTGTTGTAAAAAATGAGGTAGTGTCGCGAACTTTGCAAACAACATCGATAGGTACCGGTTTAGGTTCTTCAATTTTACCAATGTTAGCTTGAAAGGGAATTTTGACTTTGAACGGTTTCACATTAACGGTTGGTTTGACATCGCCGGAACCTACACCGGAAGCTTCAATTTTGGCCGGTTTCGGTTCAACGTCATCACCCGCCACATTGTCAACCATCTCACTCTATGTCTATTGAATAAAAAAATAACAAAGAAAAAATAAATAAATTACTTGTGGAACAAGCTAACTAAGAACAAAAGTGGCGCAAAAAATCAAAAAAGTGGTCTACACACATTAGCGTGACTTAAGCCACGCGACACTTAACTCCTGCGTGACTTAAGTCACACAAACCATAACTCCTGTGCAAGTTAACTTGCGCTGAGCCCTAATGTCCTACGAAAACCAGCAAAATGAGATGAGTTTAGATGATACATTACTTGATATTTGATGCTTGATGAGCGTAGAAACTTGTTTCCTGACGATTTGCAATGATTTGGAATGAAGATTTTTACCCAAAATTTTGCACTTTTTGGGTTTTTTAAGGTGGAGGGAAAGAAAATGGTGCTTGGAGTATTAACTAATGGGTTTTGTACAAAAGCAGTAACTCTGCGTGAGTTAAGTAACGCAACGGTACTTAAGTAACGCGCGGGTATACCTGATGGAGCCTTGAAGAAGAACAAAGCATAGACAGGAAGTGCAGTCAGGACGGACTTTAGAAGAACCAAGTGACAACCGAATGATAAAAACCGGCTTTGCCAATAAGACAATCTAGTTTTAATACGGTTAACGACAGACTCCCAAAACAACAACCGGCGCAGATTGCCACCAATAGGCAGCCCCCAGGTAAATGAATGGGACCTTACCAACTTTATAGCTCAACACAGACGCTAACTCACTCAGTCAAGAGTCCAACATATTGACCCCCACCAACATGCTTTTATGAAAATTAACCTTCAAACCAGACACCGACTCAAAAAGGAGAAGAACTGCCCGCAAAGCACATACATTGACTCAACTTTTACCCCCTATAATATATGCAAGGTCTGAGGTTCAAACTCCGACCACCACAAAAAATACCAGTAATTATAAACGTAATATTCATGTCCTTTCGAAACGCGCGGCACAGCCGCGATACCCGTACTATAGCACGGGTATCTCGACTAGATCTCCTAGACGCAGAAGTTACATGGAGTTGCTTCTGCTAAAATCAATTCTAGACTTCAAAATCGATTTCCCATCACAAGACCCAAACAGATGTCAAAAACTCACTTTTAGCCTTCTAAACGCGCTTCTTGTTTCCCTCAACGTGCAACCAAACAGATGTACTAAAACTCTCCCACTCAAATTAAAACTCTCACTCTCTAGTAATCAAACCCCATTGTCACGTCCATAGTTTTAAAACTCGGACCGGACCGGCCGGTCGAACCGGTCTGACCGAAAACCGGTGGGTAAGTCGGTTCGGTTCACTTATTGGATCGGTTATGCTATTGACTCGCTACGAACCGGTGAAACTCGACCAGAACCAGAATAAACCGGTGACTCGGTGGTCTTTTCAAATCGGCCGGGTCAACACAAGGGCCTGTTATATTTTTTAAAAAAATTTCCGTTTTGCCTAGCCAAGGAATCGAACCAGCGAACATTAACTAGAAATGAACAATGCAATAACAGCACACCATGCACTCAATTGTGGTACTTATTTACTTTTTATTTGTTATATGTATTTCAATTGCAAAAATTCACCACATCGTGCATATTTTTTTTATAAAGCATTAGAAAGAAAAAAAAGCTTATAATTTAATGTTTCAATTATCTTTATTCATAATTTTAGCTGAATGAGATATTGTAAAATTATATTTTAAATTATATCCAAATATTTTTAACACAAAAAAAATACACTTGCTTGTAAATACTGTTGTGATTAATAGCATATTTCTTTTGTCAAGAATAAAAATAGCGTAATTTATTTTTATGAAAATCATTTTTGTGCTTAAAATTATTTTGTGTATTTGATTGGTAATTGTATCATAGTTAATAGATTAAATTTGAAACAATCATATAATGTAATACAAGATTTTCATTATAAAGACTGAGTGACACAATCAAGTCAACCAATTTAATCCGATTCTTTCATACATATACGGTTCCATTAGTGATCGAATGGTTCAACCATTAACCCAGCATCCCAATACTCTTACTAAGTCGATTACTGGTGGTCCTAGTTTTAAAACTATGGTCACGTCCCTTAAAAAAAGAAAAAACTATTCTCACCTACAAAGAAGGCTTCAATCGAACTCTATTGTTGTTCCTCAATCAAATTATTTCGCTCTTTAGTTTTGCGATTGCTCTCCAGTTTTGCTATCGAAATCTTCTGTCCCTAAGCTTTTCAATTTGTCTATGGTAAGGGAGGTGTTAAAGAACAGAGGGGGGTAAAATGAAGCTTGTGGTGCGACATTGATACATCTATCAATCACGATAATATTGTTGTGAAATTATAAGAAAGGTGAGGAATGAAATTAATCATATAATGTTTTTTTTTCTTTAAAGATAGATCATATAATGTTAGGGCTATATTTTTGGCTATTAGTATACATTGCTATGGTTTTTAGCTTCTATGGTGCAAGTTGATTTGCTGTACCATTTTTTTCAAGGAAGCAGTGGTGATAACCTGCAAAATTCTGCAGGTTTTGTCCCATTTTTTACTTAATTTGTTAGGCTGCATGAGTAATTTGTGAACCTGCAATTTTCTGCAGGTTATGCTGCATTTTTGGTCTAATTTTTTGTTCATTGTGCTTGTGTGTTTGTTTTTAATGTATTTCTTTCTTCGGCCTGTACAAGAAAAAAACTTTAGTATTTGTTTCTGGTTGATTAAAGCCTTTGGTTTGTTTATTAGTAGCTAATTTATTGGTTTATGGAGGAGTAAAGTCCTGAGCTTAAGTTGTTGGATGAGAACATATGAATGATTTCTATGTCATGGTTACTTTCTAACTTATGAAAGTCTCTCAATTCAAATGCCATAGGTATTTGGTTTTTAAATTAAGATAAAACCCTTTTAAGTTTATTGGTACTTATTTACCTCCTTTCACATATCGCTTTCAAATCTTTTATTCGTCTTCAATCGATTACCAGAACCATCCTTTGATGTCTGATTCAATTCAATTAACTAGTGGTGTGTTGCTAATTCATTCTCAATTTCATCTCTCATTTCCTTTGTCTTTATATAATTCCAATATTTAGAGGTTATGCTGTTTAAGATGGTTTCCTTCCTTTCAGGTTTCTCTAGAAATTGAGGTGAACATACACCTCTTCTGTTTGTCGTATCCATCATTTGCAGCCATGGGTTTAAGCGGAGTAGTCGGCAGACGTCTGTCTATGAAACTCTTCACCGCTGCCAATTATTCATCTACGGCGTCGAATGAAATTAATCTGATAAAACAATTGAGAGAAAGAACAAGTGCTCCCATTAAGGACGTGAAGGCCGCTCTCGTCGATTCCAACTGGGACATTGACGCAGCTCAGAAGGAACTGAGAAAGAAGGGAATCGTTCTCGCTTCCAAAAAATCATCTCGAACAGCTTCTGAAGGTTTACTCGCTCTCGCTCAAAACCACCACAAAACCGCTCTCATTGAACTCAACTGTGAAACTGATTTCGTTGCCAGAAATGACATCTTTCAACACTTGGCACGTTCTCTTGCTAACCAAGCTTTGTTGTTGGATAGTAATTTTTCCTTTCACTTTGGACCCCAATCTTTAGAGGTAACTAACTCTTCTATGTGCCGATTTCGGCTTACAGGATAATTATTGCATGTATCAACATTAACAATCTCTTTTTTATTCTATTTAAATTTCTTTTTGTGTTGCGTTGTTGAAATGAATCAATTGATAAATTCCTCTTTCACCAGGAAATGAAATTCAATCTTCAACATCCAAAGATCAATGGAGAAACTACAGTTCAAAACGCCATCACTGAAGTAGCTGCCATAATGGGAGAGAATGTCAGACTTAGAAGAGGTTATGTGATGCATGCACCATCTAATGGTCTTGTATCTACTTATCTTCATACCAGTCCCCAACCTGGTAAGTATCTCCTCAAACGCATAATTGATTTTGACATATTGGAGTGTTCTCAATAGAATAGAATTTAATTTTTTTCAAATGGATTCTAACTTAAACCTATGATTGGAGTTTTTGCCCCCAATTTATTGTTCAACTCACTTTTACCTATAGTAGGAAAAATGGTGGAAACTAGGCTTAGGTGGTTTGAGCATGTAGAGAACAGATTTATAGATTCTATAGTGAGGATAGTAGATCTAAAGACTAGGGCAGACAAAGACCTAGAAAAACTATAAGAGAAACTATTAAGAAAGATCTAGAGATTAATGAGTTGGATCCAAATTTGGTTTATTATAAGGGGTGGCAAAATGGATGGATTGGATGGATATAAATCTCATAGATCATATTGCCACCCATATTTATGATAAAACATTATGGCGTTATTTGATCTATTTAGTCGACCCCACTTAGTGAGATAAAACTTGTTCTTGTTGTTGCTAATAAAAATTTAGGGTGGGGGGTTGGTGCCCCAGTCCAAGGAAGGAACGACCTTCAGGCTCAAACATACGTCATTTTACCTTCAACATTTGTGTCAATAATTTGGCTTAAATGTAGTTTTACCCCCCTTATTTTGACTGAATCTGGATTTTGCCCTCCCTATTTTAAAACTTGGAATTTTACCCCTCCTATTTGATGTTTTTCAGGATTTTGCCCCCGCCACATTTGAGTTCATTTTGGCTGATGTGGCTTAATTATTTTGACATTTTGCCACATCAGCCAAAATGAACTCAAATGTGGTGGTGGGGGGGCAAAATCCTGAAAAACATAAAACAAGGGGGTAAAATTCGGAGTTTTAAAATGGAGGTAAAACTGCATTTAAGCCAAATAATATTAAAAAGTCAGTTTATTCAAGATCAATTATCTTTGTCAAATAAATAAAATCAATTATCAATTTTCGTTATCGCATACCAAACACACAGAAGTTTGTTATCATTTTCTTACATGACATCTTGTGCTAAGTACCAAATTCTATGCAACACCTAAGAACATGATCCAATTCAAGTTCCTGACTTTCTCCTATTTGATTAGGTTTGGGACGCATTGCTGGGATCTTATCTCTTGAAGTTGATGGTGGTGAAACACAAGCAGACACACTTCAACGTGTTGGATCAGAATTGGCCATGCATGTAGTGGCGGCAAAACCATTGTTCTTAACAAAGGAACTTGTGTCTTTAGACGCTTTAGAAAATGAGCGTGAAATTCTTAAATCTCAGGTATTGGTATTCTCTTATTTCTTTTGGAGTTATGAATAGATAAGATGATAGGAATTTATGAATCATAATTGTTGTGGTCATGGGCTTAGGCTTCCATTAGTTCTGCTCTTTAAAAATTATTTGAAATTTTGTCTTTTGTTTAAGTGTTATCTAAATTGAAAAATTTAGAATGCATGAGGATGGGGTCTGATGTGAAAATTGCAATGCTTGCATAGATGCAATTTGCTTTACTGTAAATGCCTGCGCCATATTTGCTCGAATATGTTTCTTATGACTGTCTTGTAGGGTTTTTAGGTGGGTCAAGATAGCTTGTAGTTTAGTTGGATGCCGGTATACTTTGACTGACAAGGTTTTGTTCAGTTTGGCGAATTTGACATTTGGACCATCTATACTCTATGGAAATGGCCAGACACAACACAAGAACGATAACCTCCTTGCCTTTTATATGTCAATATGATAGGACCCTATAAGAGAATCTGGACCCAAATAGGAAATAAGCACATCTGCTTCCCAAATGGCCAAACCCATTATGTGGCTTGCTATTCTATGCTAGGAAATAAGCACATCAACTATTCTAAAAAAAAAACAGTTCAGAAAATGTAATCTGCTCAATGTTTATCTCATGTTCTATATATTGTTATTTTTCTAGTTCTTGCACTGAAGTGCCACTTTCTTTACCACATTATAGAAACAACAAAAACTTTTTGTTTAAGACTCTCTTTTGGTTTTTATATTTCAGGCAGAAGCCTCTGGTAAACATCAGATGGCCATAGACAAAATGGTTGAAGGTCGTCTACGCAAGTACTTTGAGAATGTTGTGCTTATGGACCAAAAGTTTGTTATGAATGATACTATGAAAGTGCAGGTGTGTGAGGTTTCTCTTTTTCTCTAAATCGAATTGGATTATTTTACGATTTGTTGCCAATATCGTAAATTTGATCAGGGAAAGAAATAAAATTCTACCAATGCTTGGGTTGGACTTGGTTCAGAATCCGTCCCTTTTACTTTTTAATTTCATTTGACACTCTTCCTCTATTCTTAGAATGGAAAACATTCCATGACGTGATACCTTGGTTTCTACCATTTTTTCATTTCAACCATAAAAGTGGGCATATGGTTCATTGATGGCAAAGTTAGAGAACCTCTTAATGAGATGAAAATCTCTCCCCTCCCCTCCCCCCTCCCACTAAATCCAACCATAACAATGAGTATATTGTGTGCAATTCAGACCACTTTCCATCAAACCCACGTTTGTTGTTGCGAATCTAAGAACTTTGTAGTTTCTACCACTAAAATATGCAATATAGATCTGTGGGTAGCGAGTAGCCTTCAAATTTCAAAGCCATTCAGATTCTAGGAAGGTATTAAAATGTCTTATGGTCATTGACCAACAAATGAAGGTTATTAATTGTGTGCAATGCCAGCAGACATTTTTTTCTTGATTTCAAAACCACCATTTAGATGTGTAGCATTATGGACATTTATGCATGTATGTGATAATGTTTGTAGATATGTATGTATGTATGTACATGTATATGTCTACATGATTAAGATTTAAACATAAAGTCAGACTTTTCTAAGTAATCATATAACTTTTTAAAGAAATTATGTCACTGTTTAAAAAACTTCTATCTTGACCATCTATGTATAGAATTATGTGGTCAAGATTTACTCCTTTCATTTCATAAGGTACACATCCAAAATGTGCTATTTATAATATATGTATGGAGTTCTGTATCTATTCTCTGTTCTGAAGTATCCATCTAAGATCTGTCAAAAAAAAATATTATCCATCTTAGGAGCCGATTTATTTATTTGCTCATTCTTTATCTAGTATCTTGTCTTTTTGCAGGTGGTGCTGGATAATCTATCCAAAGAGGTGGGATCATCCGTGAGGGTTGTAAGCTTTCTCAGAATGGAAGTTGGGGAAGCAATTGCAAGGTGAGACCTGTACTTTTTTGGAAATTTATCTCTCCCTCTCTCTCACACACCCCCCTAACGGGCATATCAGATATCAGATTTTAATAAATGATGTGGTATAGTTAGTGATTTTAGGTGTCTTTGGTAATGTGGCTTTGTCAGTTTAAACTTTACAGTGCTAAATTTCTCCATTCGACAATACAAAAATGACAGGATAAAAATCATGTAATGTATATAGCCTAAAAATCATGTTCCAAGTTCCTACTGTAATCATGTTTTCATTCAACCAAAAATCATGTCTTCATTCAAACTTCCCATAATCAGTTCCAAGTTCCTTTCTTGTGGGCTGCATCCTATTCCATGATGGATACCCTTGCAAGTCTTGAGAATTGAAGAATAAAAATGTGGATCAAATTCTCATCATGTTCTTCATATCAGAAAATGTAGTTGATTGATTTTAACTATTTTATGAACATGATATTTTCAGGCAAGAATCGGATTCATCTGAGTCTGTTGCTCAAGTAGCCTAATTTAAGGTGATTTAGTGCAATAATGGAGGAAGCTTCTCAGAGATAAGGTTTGATTTGAGAGGCTTCTGTTCTCCAACTCATAATATCTAAAGACGCATGCTCCATTTACTGATCCTGGAAAGTTGAGGCACAAGATTATATTGAAAATTTTGCTCCATTTTGTAAAACTTCAAAGGTTTATGTTAGTTTTTATGAGCGGGCTCTGGTGTCCCTTTCAAATTACTTGCTTTTTGTTTTTTGTTTTTGGTTTTATATATATTTGATTATTTTCCTAGTTCAAAGAGAATATGTATTTTTTTTTTAAGAATAAAAAATGGTATATATTAACACAACCAGAGTTGTCTCCTTAGCACAAGGCGTACTATAAAGACCACTCAAAAAAGTACAATCTGTCAATAAGATAAATACAAAAACAAAGATTAACAGATACCCAAACATTTTAACGGGTCCGACCACCATCTCTGACAACCATACACAAAAGTGGCTTTATTAGCCTTCAACCACCGGTAAAAATGAAACTTAACTTTATCTCTAAGCTCTGGGATGGATGACGGTAAAACTATCCAACTTTGTCATTCATTGTTGCCCTATCTTCTTGGTTGAGTATATTAAAGATTGAACAATGTTTTGTTAGTTTATTCATGAGTCAATTAGGGGTTAATTTATAAAGTGGTTTAAATCTATGTTTTTTATTTGAAAATGCTATAATTTATATGGGTAACACACATTCAAATAAATCAAGGTAAAATATTCTCATATAAAAATTAAAATAATATTGATTAGGAGACAAGGGTAAGACACATATCACGTACTCAATACCAGATAATAACATAAGTTTTAATACCCAACTAAATTTGAAGGGTACCTAAGAATTTACTAGAAAAAACAATAGGAAAATTATTCACGACTTCAAATTTAAATTGAAAAAATGCAAATTGGGGATCACATCTGCAACTTCACATCCACCACCTACATTAACATGCAATTAAATTTACAAAATATGTAAAAAGTTTTTAAAAAAAAATTAAAGCCACACTCAATGTCTAATTTCCCAACAAAACTGCACTAGATGCATAAAAAAATCTAAGAAAATCTTTTTAATAGAATAAGTATAAATATAGATAATATATTACACTCAAAACCTCCTATTCATATGTAAGTAATATTGATAGTAAATATATTTACCACGAATTTTGGATTCACTAGAAGCCTAACCAAGTGAATCATAGATGGCTAGATCTATACGTATAGCTAAAGGCAGTAGATGAAGAACACAACAAAACCAAGTGTCCTAATATTAAAGATGGACGAAATTCCAATGAAAAAAGAAAGAAAGAAAGAAAGAAATTGAATGGTCATATAAGGAAAATAAAGTGTAACCACAAACTTCACTTATCCAAAAAAACCAGTTCTTGTGACTCTAATTTAACTCATAAAAATATTATATGGCACTTACAACTTAGAACGAACACAATGATCCTATCCTCTACATGAACAAAACCAACCACATCCATATTTCTAATTTACACACATACCATGAATGACACAGTGGACAAATTGGTGATTTTCCTAGCAAAAAGAGATGGCATAGACAAGCTTGTGAAGACATTCCAATATGTTTCCAAGCTTGCAAACTGGCGTGTGGAAGTCACTCACCCTGATATATCCAAGAGGTTCAAAAATTGGGAAGTAGCTTCTGGTCTCAGCAGAAAAGCATTCAGAACTGGAAGGTTTCTCACTGGATTCAATGCTCTTAGAAGAAATCCTGGTTCTACTCTCACTTTAAGGCTACTAGCAGTGCTTTCTAATTCAGGAGAAATGGTCTATTTCTTCTTTGACCATTTTCTTTGGTTATCAAGAATTGGAACTGTGGATGCAAATTTGGCAAAGAAGATGAGTTTCATATCAGCTTTTGGTGAGGCTGTGGGATATGTTTTCTTCATTATTGCTGATTTCATTTTGTTGAATGAAGGGTTGAAGGCTGAGAGAAAGCTTAGAAGTTCAGAGGGAAAAGAAAAATCAGAAGATAATGAGAAAGAGATTCAGAAATTAAAAAGTGATAGGATAATGAGGCTTATGGCTGTTGCTGCTAATGTTGCAGATTTGATTATAGCATTGGCTGAAATTGAGCCAAATCCTTTCTGCAATCACACTGTTTCTCTTGGTATTAGTGGATTGGTTTCTGCATGGGCTGGTTGGTATAGAAATTGGCCTTCATAAAGTCAATTAATTCCAAATGCCCACTATGTAATGTTTTACTTTTCCATTAATTGAATGCTTAATTGTCTTGCCAATGAACTCTTCTTTTTGTTGGTATAATAATCTACATCGTAATCAGTTTTACCTTTTGATTGAGATTATACAAAAACAGCTTAGTTATTTAAGGTAAGCTTAAAAACAAAGATACTTAAAAAAAGGAGAGGAGCATTGACAAATCAAAGTGTAAAGTGTTGTTATAACATTACATTAGTTCGAGGTGAAACTTAAGTCGGATCACTTAAGTAAGACCTCGGATCCACCGAGTCCTTTGAATAGAAAAAATGTTATTGAATGGAAAGATCTCACTAAAGGTGGTCGATTAGATTCTATAACATAGAATGGTAGATACTTCCTTTTAAAAGAAGGTTAAAAAGAATGAAAGTGCGGTTGTAATTGTTTGTGTGCATATTGAATAGCGTTGCACAACCAAAGGCCGCATAGAAAACCTATCAATAACATATTTAAGAATAAACCACCATTTCATGAAATTGCAAGTGCCGCTCAAATTAGGAACCCAAATTTAGGAAACACCAAATTGCACTCTTGATAAGTTGTCTAACGTCAGTCAAATTGCTCCCTTTATCAAGTTGCTCCGTTAAAGGTGCTGATGTGTATTGTTAAAAGCGACATTGTGGCGTGTCCACACGGAGGCAATGTCATAGAAAGCTTTTGACATAAAAATGGCATGGTAAAAACGTGAAACTACCAATGATTATATTCTACCATTCTTCCCTATTTATCTTCTTTCCTAAATCTTAAAATTCTCAAATATAAACATCTGGAAAAAAAATCTAAAAGAGCACAATTCCCGAAATTACCCTAAACCACAACAACCCATACAAAGAGCTGTTACAATACAATGAGTTAACATCATAAATTTAAACAAAGTAAAAATAATCTTAAAAGCATAGGTGTTAAAAGAGGTGTGGAAGAAGAAGACAAAGTGCAGAAAGGTAAATAAAATGGTTCATTTGACTTTGGAAAAAAGACAAGTGAAGAAAGGTATTCTTGAAATTTTATTAGTATTACCGGTGTAATGAAAAGTCTTCTTCCACACCTCTATTCGAGATAATAATGGTTTAACCTTTGAACCACATTGACACTAGAACTTCTTGTTGTATTGCTTGCCTTTTCCCTTTGTGAATAGAGTACTACATGATTCATGATTTTTAAGATTTGAGAATTTTGGGGTTTTAGGTTAGAATATAAATAGGAAAGAATGGAAGAAGATAGCCATTGAAATTTTCACATTTTTTACGGTGCTATTATTATATCAAAACGCTCTCTATGGTGTGACATCCATGTGGACACGCTAAAATGTCACTTAACGTGACACATGAACACCTCTAATGGAAGACTTGGTAAAGAAAGTAATTTGATCGGTGTTAGAAAATTCATAGGACAATGTTGGGAAAGCCTTGATAGAACAATTTCGTAGCTTGATAGAACAATTGTTCTCATTGTACTACTAAATAAAAACTAGCAAATTAGAAAACAATAACAACCTTAAAAAAAGAAGAAAAAAAACGAAGTAGCCTCAATTAAACATTCCATAATACATCAAGAAACCATTTCGGGAACAAACAACTTTAAAACGGAGAAGTACAATCAACAATTTCGGTAACAATGATTCTGATTTATGATTAACTAGTTTGCATGTGTTTTTCTAGAGAAGCAGTTCCCGTAATGATGATTGCGATTTCCGTTAACCATGGCAATTCCGGAAAACCTCAATCAATGGTTCTTGGAACAAAGACAATTGACGAAAACTATAAATTATGTAGGGTCCGGTAACAATAATGATTATGTTAACCAACAAATATGCCGAAAAACCTTAAAATCACATTGATTTTCGTAAGAACAATGATTTCTGTAAAAATAGAAAAGCATCCGAGAAAGAAAAACAAAACTGTAACACATAAATACATAATAGCAACGTTTCTGGTATGGACACGACTTACTCTTTGGTTTTGTCATAATGTTTTTCAGAAAAAATGTGTGGAACAAATGAAAGCTATCAAAGTGGGTATAATGGGTAGTTTGAGTCAATTTTTTGGAGGTGAAGATATAAATGCAGGGGTACGGGGGTAAAACATGTCTCGTAAGTCATGAATATGAGATATCAAGTCTTCATATATGTATAAATATTAGGAGTAATATTTATACAGGTTGAACCACCATGAGAATGCTACATAGTAAGTTATGTAAAGTTTCATAAGTTATTCTTGTTGGTGTAAGCTCTAGAGGCCAACAGTTTATGTTGAACTTATCTTATGTATCACGACTTTTATTATTGAATAAATATATGACAATCTTTATTATATTTATAGTAATGTTAATAAAGTCCTTAGAATAGATAGTTCATGTAATGATATGTTAAGTGTGACTTAATCATGAGATTACATTATCATAAAGAACGTTATTCTTAAAAATATCCGTAGTCAAGCTTTAATATAAAGAAGGATAATAATAAAGCGTCGAGACTATTATGTATGTAGACTGATGACCGTATTTCATGGGTCATAGATATGAGATATTAAGTCTATACATAGGTATAAATATTAAGAGTAATATTTATACTGGATTGACCCACTATGAGAATACTACATAGTATGTTATGAAATTGTCATAAGATATTCTCACAATGATAATAGTGTATATCACTCTTAGACCTGAAACAACTATGATCCCTAGATGTGGACTCAAGTGCTTTGTTGCCATTCTAACGTTGTCTGTAAAAGGATAACCATAACGTTGGTTGATGGGTACTTGATGAATCATGTTGAGGGACATGAGTGTCCTAGATG
>Ga0315913_1000673_pt1 | contig 32511 bp, 14 predicted proteins | sample MpolsnodulesMG_FD_207736 | JGI IMG/M metagenome (GOLD analysis project Ga0315913, IMG submission 207736) | Medicago polymorpha root nodule microbial communities from Los Angeles, California, United States - small nodules | ecosystem: Host-associated > Plants > Roots > Nodule | place: USA...
GCTCGCTGTTGTTCAATTACCGGTTTCATAAACGGATCTTTTTGTACCACATCCGTCATCACTAATCAGTCCAGTGCTGACATCAGAAATCAGCCCGTCACTTATTGAACAACAGAGTTTTGTTGTTAATGAGAAACAAATCGGGTTGAGTTTGAGAATCGTTAAAAGAGTAGTTTTCAAAATCAGTCTTTGGTTTCCTTTAATTCATTGCATTTGCATTTGTGTGGAAATTAAATAGTTAGGAAATGGGTTTTGGGAGATCAGAGATGGAGCAATTGTTTGGCAGCCACATAGGGTCGGTTAGGGAGAAGGATATAAAAGATTGGTAATAATCACATGTGTGATTCTTTATTTTTGTTTTTTTAATTTCAACTATTGGATATTGTTTTGCCACATGTCACACATCCATAAAGGTAAATGGGGTAAATGGAGCTAAAGTAAATGGAGCATACCCGGGCTCACTATAGTTAAGAAATTTACAGATAAAAAATGAGAAATGTTAACTTGTGCCCTCAAGGCACAAGTTAATGATTCAAATATAGAAAAAAAACATATTGAAATGTGTGCATTGTATTCAATATTTAACTTTTTAATCATTTAAATACACAAAATTTTAGAGAATGATTCTTCTTTTAGGTTTCTTATCATGTGCCCTAAGGGCACAAGTTAACACTACCCATAAAAAATTTGTCTATAAAATGTTTTTTTTATCAAATAATAATTGTATAACTTTTTCATAAAAACTTACTTAGAGTGTGTTTGGTTGTGAGAAGAAAGTGAGAAGAGAGAAATAGGTAAGAGGGAGTGTGAAAAGAAAGAAATAGATGAGATATAAAGTAGATTTGATGGGTTGTTTGATATAAGAGAAAGATGAGAGAAATAGAAGAGAAAGAAGTGTGTTTAGATTTTAAAAAGACAAAAGTATCCTTACATTTAAAATTGATTGATTTTTTATTTTAACATAACTTAGTTTTTACTTTAGTTATAATTTACATAATTCATTTAATTATTATTTTAGTAAATAATTAATACATACCATTTAAAGTACCTTTTTGTGCAAAATAATTCATATAGTAGTTTTTGTTATTATTATTTCATATTCTCATACATATTCAATTTGACTTTTTTTTTCTGTAAGTAAATATTCGTTTTTTTTTTGTTTTAATTCAACTTTACTATTTGAAATGATAATAAGTAGTGCTTATGTAAGCATTGATTCGTTTTGATCAACAATTAAAACAAAACTTGCACTTGCACTTGCACTTGACCAACAAAAAAGAAAAACACTCATGTATTAGGTAATATGTTGAGGCACCGCATAAATTTAAAACAAAAGGATAAAAATGAAAAAACAGTGATATTTTTCTTCTCTCTCGTGTTTCTTCGCTAGTTTGTGGAGATGCAAAAAGGTGTGGATCCCAACCCATTTAATTTGTCGTCTCAATTTCTCTCATGCTCCAAACTGAAGAAACAAAGCATTTCTCTGCAACTTCTCTCGTCCATATCTTTCTCTCACCTTCTTCTCTTGTTCCAAACAAGCTGATAAGGCTTTGTTTGGATCCAAAAAGAAAGTGAAAGGAAAGATTGTCTAAGGAAAGAAAAAGAGTAGAAAGTGAGATGATTGTTTTGGTTATTTGGTACAAGAGAAAGTGGAATAGAAAGTTAGAGGAAAGAAAGACCTGCATTTGATAATTGACATAAATACTCTTAAATAAAAATAATATATTAGTATATATAAACAATTGTCTATAATTCAGTGAAAAATAAAATGACATAAAACATTTGTATATACTAACAAAAATAAAAATAAGTTAGGCATGAATTGAAAAAATAAATAAAAAAAGACATAGTAAAATGAATAAAAAATAAATAAAAGTTGGGGTATTTTTGATATTTTAAACACAACACCTGTGTTTCTCAAGCTTTCCCTCCACATGTGGGTGGAAAAATTTCCAACATGGTCCCACATATATTCTTTCTTTCCTTAATCTTTTTGGAGAGTTCCAAACTAAGGAAAATCACTCTTTCCATCGCTTTTCTCACCTCATCACTTTCTTTCCTTTAAAACAAACATACCCTAAATGTTTAATCAATACCATTGGTCAATGGTTAGCATTCTCCTAATTATTTTGACGGTAACCAGCAATCACAATCATTCATGAATATATTGAAATTCGAAATTAGTCTTGGTACAATCTTTTAATTAAATTAGTCAATCACGATTAAAATATGGGTCTTGTTAACAAGTGCCCTAAGGACATTGTTTAAAAAACCCACCAAAGGAAATTATGTCTTGAAAATACAAGTCAAACATTTGTTAAAGTCATAACCGTACAATTTTTAATGCAAAAATGGCTACTTTTATATGCTTAAACAATGCCCTTAGGGCACTTGTTAACATTTTTCTTAAAATATTCGTTGTGTGAGTACTATCACACCCGTCGCTTAACACATTTATTTATTGAGCAAATGATTATTTTAATCTCTGACTTTGTATCTCATCGTTAAAAAAGTCTTTGACTCAATATTAAATACAAAATAATCTTTGAATGTGCACTTTCTTTATCAGTTTAGTATCTGACGTTAAAAATTTATGTTCAATGATGAGTTGGTAAATATTTTGTGTTCACAAGGTGTATGAGGTGTCATATGAACTAAAGTGAAAGTATAAAATTAAAATAGTCACTTTGGTCCTTCAATCGAAAATCAATATCCCTAAATTGAATCTCAAATCCCTAAATTTCGAATTAACACAATGTTTGTAATATCTAGGCAAAAGCTTTGATGGATTAGTGAAAATTCACATAAACTTAGGTTTACAACGAAAAAGAACGACGATTAGATTGTTTTTTATACTCAACTCGATGTTTGAATGAAAAATGTAAGTTTTGGTATTATTTATTTTAAAATAAACTAAATAATTAAATAAAAATTGAAACTTGTAATTTAAATATTTGTTATAGTAAATTAAAACATTTCAATATATATGTGTATTATTTGAATTGAATCTTAATGGTAATGTTTTTAATATTCATTGGTTATGCCAAACATGAACAATCAAATTGAAGAAACTTGATTGAATTGAAAGATTAATACTGGAGTGTGATTTCAGTACCGTAAATTTGTCAATGTCAATAATATTAAATAGCTATAGCAAGTTATTTTTAGGATTTCAACAATATCACCTTATCATTTCCTCAAAAAACAATATCACTTCATCATATGTAATTTTGAATGTGTGTTGTTTGTGAATTCTATAAATGATTAATAAGGCTCAAAATTGAAATATGAAATGTAGTAAATATGTTCATGAACCAATAATGCATATCGTTTTATATTTCGCGCATTACTTTCTATCGATGTTATATTGTTTATTTTTATTTTTGTGGAACCTGGACAAAAGACCCTTCAAACAACTACCAGGGTCATATGATTTGGTTACTTGAAACTTAAACAAAATAAAATAGAAAATATGTACTGTATTATACTTTTATTCCAGTACATTTGGTTAAAAATTGAAATCTATATGCATGTTTCAAATTGCAAATTAACACTTTTAAATTTTTTGAAGGAAAGTTATCAAATGATATTGTTTATATGAAAATAAAAAATTATTATTGTTGCACTAAGCTTTTGTATAAATATTAAATTTATGTTGATATCTATGTCATTGAAACTTATATTTGATTCTCTTGAATGTGGAAAGAATGGATACTTATTTGTTTTGATTATGAATTAAAAGATAAAATACTCAAAAACTTGTATATAAGTTACAACAAGAAATATGTAAATTGACTTGTACTTTTTATGCATTTGTGCGTTTTTTTCCTTCTTTTCAAATACAAATAGTGAAATTTTGTAAGAGTTGATGTAAAATTGATGGTTAAACAACTCTATGACATATTTCTTTCAAAAAAAAACTTTATGGCATATTTAATTGTCCATGAATCATTAGCACCGCTGCGATGCAAAATGAGAGAGCTATTTTACATAAATCATTGCTACGGTTTGACACTTGATTGTGTGTAGAAAATTTGACAAAAGTATTAATGATTTTCTTCACATTTTAAAACGATGTATGAATTTTGGTCTTACATTTAACTAAAAACTTAGGGAGTGTTTGTTTGATGGATTGCATATTTATTCCTAGGAGTATGACATTGGGAATCCTCGATTCCCATTTTTTATTTAAGTTTTCATAAATTATGCTTATGTACATTTTATTCCGATAAATAAAATTTACACGTGACTTTTCCACTTTTTATTCTCATGTCAAACTATGGGCATCTTTTATTCCTATGGAAATAAGAGGTAACCACCCATAACTTCTCACTCTCACACTATTTTAACTCTTTTATTTTTTTGTTTTAAATTATAAATTAAATATATTTAAAAATATTTCTGAGAAACTAAATTAATTATCAAACACTTTAATAGGATTAAAATGGATTAAGATTCCTAAGAATAGTGTTTCAGGATTGTAAATTTAATACTTGAAACAAACACACCCTAAACTTTCAATATGGACTTGACGGTTATGTTCCACGTTGCAATCTTTTGTGGGTTGAATGGTTGTGCAATATTTATACGATGGATAGGTTAACAAGTGTGTTAAATTATCATCATGTAATAATATAAAATTCGTTTTCATATAGACTGTTTAATTTCGACTTCGCAATTTGATTGTATGGAGAAAGTAAAAAAGGGGGTATGCATGGCGTAAATTTGGAATCAATAAAACACAACATTACTTTGATAAAATCTATAATTAATAGACGATTAGTATTTCGAATTCATTATACTCCACTACTTGGTAATTGTTTTCGTAGTCTTGCAATATCTTAACAAAATAGTTATGACCAATTTCGTGACTCAAAATTTGTTTATTTGATCGCAATGACCATCGAAGGTTTTTGGGTTACAATTGTTATAGTTTTGAAGTAATCCTTAAAACAACTTGTGGGGTTTACGTCAAATTTACAAAGCTTACAAATAACACTTATTCAATGTTATTCACATAACTGTTGAAGTGGAAAAATATTTAATATTCGGTAATTGCTCATTTCACGACGTTTCTTTACCACCAGTTATCATCTTTCCCTTTATTTCATGTGCCATAGAAAATGAAAATTAATCGCTCATTTATCGCTTCAAGGTCATTATGTATTGATGTGTACAGTTGTAGTATGGACATGATCTTATATATTAGTGTGCATGTTCTTATTTTCACATTAATTTTTATATTCATTTTCATTTTGCTAATGTAGTACTAAAAAAATAGTGTTTTCAGACGAATAATATTTCGTTTTAATTTTTCAGACAGATTTGAGACAGTTTTAAAGGAGATTTTTTTTATCTCAAATCCGTCCGAAACTCGTGTGAAGTTTTTAAAACTTGTCAAACAAGATTTTTCCCACGAATTTCGTTATGAAAACAAATCCGTCCCAAAACCGTGTGAAATATTGAAACGAATTTCATACGACCAATATTTTTATTTTATTATTATTAAACCTACAAATTAGAGGCGTTCAAAACCGAATCAACTCAATAGAAAAATCGCAAACTGAACCAATCCAAAACAAAAATCGCAAAAACCGCATTTTGTTCGAATGTATTCAGACCATATTTTTACTCAACTGCATGGTTTGGTTCGGTTTGCGGTTTTTATTTTAGCAACCGAACCAAACCACAACATAAGATAAACACCAATTAAACTTAGGTCACAAACGTAATACTCCCAAAAATTCAATGAGAAAAATTTATAGAATGACATGTTTTTCTCTTCTTCTTTTTTTACTAAGACTTATTGTTTCTCCTGTGAAATTTTTTCTATGCTTTTGATTTTAAAATTGTATTTATGTGTTTTAATTTAATTATACTTGCACTTTTGCATATAAGTTTATGCTAGATATATCCTGTATAGAAACTCAATGTGAACTTTAAGAGAATGATAAAATCATAGACTTTTGCATTTCTGACCGAAGAGAATTGTTTTTTTGTCCATGTTTTGAATTTGTTCTATGTTGATGGGAGAATGAAAATAAAATTGTAATGTTAGATCAAATCTGAAATATTGTTGAAAATAAGTAGTTTTTAACTTTTAGCTTAACTTTAACATTGAAAACAAAAATTTGTATTGTCTTGCAAAAAACCGTAACAATCGAACCAATCTAAAACCACATTAGGTTGGTTTGGTTAGGTTTTCATTTAAAAAGCCAACCAAACTAAACCAAACCGCATGCTTTTTTATGTTGCGGTTCAGATGACTTTTAAACTCAAAATCAAACCAAATCACACCACGAACACCCTTACTACAAAGCTTGAAGAACGGATTCATTTGAGAAGGTCAACTAAAAAATTTTGTTTGGTATTTTCATAAATACTGAAAGCCAAAAATTTCCCTCTTCAATGAATTTCTCTCTGCATCTTTTCATCAAAATTAAACTCTAATATTACCCCCTTCCATTTTTTTCCCTCTTTTCACTTGAATCCAAAAAGAACACTGATCCTAAACACAACAACAAAATTTCCCCCTTTCCTCATTTTTCATTGAAATCAAAATCAATCATAATGAAATTGAAACTTATCATGAATGAAATCGAATCTCATTAGCGAAGTTCCATACTTTCGGTTCCCACCGTGTTGTTTCTATTTCTGTTCTTCTCATAGTGTTGTTCCAGATCCTGAAATCGAATCTCATTGTTATTGTTCTCATCTTATCAGGTTTGTTCCTCTCCTCATCATGTTTGTTCATGTTCATTAAATCTGGTAGTTTTTGTATTCTCTAAATATGGGTCATTTATTTTGTTATTCAAATCCAAAATCGTTTTTCTGTGTTCTCATCTATGAAATCAAATGCGGGTATTTATGTTCTCATTTTTTTTTACCATTGTTTCCATTTTGTGTTTAGGTTTATTTGAATCCGTATTCGAATTCAACAGTGAAGAAAGGAAAACGAAGCTACGAACAATCGGCGGCGACTATGTTGTCTTCCAGTTTGAGTGGTCTTGCGATCTACACTCTTGCGTGTCTTAAGGTTTGCTTATTTTGTTGTTACCAGAACCTAGATAGGTTTGAAGTGTATATTTAAGTTAGTTGTTTGTTGATTGGTTATAATAACTTATTAAATCATGGAATATAATATAAGTTAGAGGAACGAGATGAGAAGTTCTCGTAAAGATGCGATTACAGTAGCTTTGTGAGTATCTTTCTGATTGACATTGTCTAATATGTGATTGATACGTTTTCTACTAACTTATTGATACTGATATTAGACAATAACTTATGTGTATTTATCAAATTACGAAGTCTTTAAGTCTATAAGAGGAGCAACTGATATGCCGATGCAACAATATGAATCACATGTCATCATGAAATTGCAAGAATTAATGTCATCTAGTTAGTTAAGGGTGTCCATTTCTTGTCATTTTGGTGTACATTGGTGTTATGCCAATTTTTGTTAGAGATATGTTGGCTGTGTATCGCTTTTTATTGTTGGATTGGTGTTTCCTATGTAATATATGTGCTCGACGTAAAGGCTTTAATGTAACTTTGTCTTTAAAAAAACGATTGATTAAAAGATAGGAAGCGCTCATATTGTTGTGGTAGTGTGTTTGTTTTGCACAGGGGTTTACACAAGGCAGGGACACTGTTATTGTCTCTTATATAAAAAATTACCGTCTACGGTTTACCCATGTTCTCCGGCAAAATGGGTTTATGGGAAGAGACTTCCTTATTTCCCATAAATGAATAAGTTGCGACAAATTTTCTAGACTAAACAACGAGTGTTTTTTTAACACGTTTGGCCTTAAAGCTTAATCTTTGATTTTAGTACACGTATTTTCTAATTTAATCTTAGATTGACTGGATTGTCTAAAAATGAAGGAAAGGATCTTCAAGGTTCTGCGTGTTAGAAAGATTCATTGTTGGGTAACTTGTTACATTGAAATACTGCTGATAAGAGTTGTTTTCTACTGATTTTGCAATTGTACTATAAAGTGTTTTATGATAAATTTGCTTAAACGATGTTTCATGTTTGAATGATATTAACCGTAAACCTGCTAGCGAGCCATCACTCATATACCTGCCAGTGATTTATGTTGATTTGATTTATATAAAACTAGTTTAAGTTTTGGATTTTTTATATTTAGTTGTTTGCATTCTTTTATTTTTCTCTAGATATGTACAAACAAAAGAGTTACTTTGAAAATTATCAGTTGTAAATCCATATAGTTTAAATAAGTTTATTATCTGCTACACCATGATACTAATAGTTGTCAAAATTAACGAGTAACAATATATAGTTATTTGACCAGAACATCAAAGTAAATTGGTTTTGGATTTTTATATGACCATAACATGTGCTTCACGATTCAGTTCATGAATAGAAATTCGTTTGATATAGCATTGTTGTTGCATGACATTGTCTGCACTTATCCCAATAACATTGTTCGAACTTCTTACGGTAGTAAAATATGACAGTATGCTAAGATTATGAATTTCAATTTAATGACTTCATTATTTCAAATCAACGATTGTGTTACTTTATTGCATTACTCTGTATAGAAAGATACATGAATCTTCCTGAAGTGTGTGTGTTCTGGTTACTGCATGCATTTTCATGATATATTGAGTGTTTTCCTTTTTACTTATAATTGTACATGGACTAGACACAATCTTGTTGACATTTATAAAACAATGACATACACACACATGCACAAAACCAACACAAAGACATAGACACATGTCTCGACGTCTAATGAGTATCATACACGGACACGAGTCAGACACTTGCACACACCTACAACTTAAATACGAGGTTTACTTCTTTGTTTTTTTAAAGGATGTCTGCTACGTAGATGTCAGCATTGAGCTACCCCTTCTATGTAGCAAGATAATTTATTATATTACATGTTTTAAGGTGTGCATTTTTCTTTCAACTTTGGATGTTGTTGGTACTTTTAACTTATGCGGTTATATCTATAATTATGGTCAATAAATCATTGCTAATTAAGCCTTTTGTAGAACATTTTTTAGAATTTTTTGATTGGTGTTGTTTTGAACAGATAAGTTAGTATCTCACTTGAACTCTGTGGTTTATTTGGTTGATGCTTGATAGAAATGTTCGTATTAATTTTTTAGATTGAGCCTGTTATGATTTTTTTTCTTCAGATTTTAATATTGCTACTTGAAAGCATTGTGGTTTTGTATAAGCATGGTTTCAAGCCAAAGTATTGGTGTTGGGATTCGCATAGGGAGAGTTCTTTAAGCTCGTGTAATAGAAATACAGATAACATGAACAAAGCCTAAACATAGTTACTGAAGGACTTGTACACTTAATATATTGAAGGATCTGCAAAGAGCCTAAACGTAGTTGTATTGTCTTCATTGTGCATAAAGCCTAGTTGTTTTTCTAGTTTTTTCTTATCCTATAATGCTTAGCTATTTACATCGTTTTGTTCTGTTTGTCAGTAATGCTTGTAGTTCGAGTATGTTTGGAGCCTCAACCTTGTGAAAAAGATGACACCGTATGAGGAGGAACAGAGAAAAAAGAATGGTAGATAATAATAAAAACAATAACGCTCTAAATCTGCAAAATGAGTGTCCCTGCTGGTGCACTTGAGCGTGTGTTTGTTTGTCTCGTGTTCGAGCACGTCATCTTTTGAACAAAGTATTACTCAAATTTATGTTACTTTACTTTTGAGTATTGACTAATGAACAATTTAATAATGTTATTTTGTGATATACTGCGCTAGAACATTGATCACGTATATGAATCTAGTTTGTATAATTTTGTTTCAAACGATGAGCATTTGTTTACTCTTAAATTATTATTTATTTTTATTTGAATCTAGTATGTATTGTTAAATATAAATTTTACAAATTTGAATTTAAAGCAAATTAAATTATTAGTTTTGAGGCAATACTCTCGCAAATAAGCTCATAATTTTGTTTCAAAAGTGTTCAACATTGAAATTTAAAAGTTATCGTTGATATAATGGTTAGCTTAATTCCGTCTGAAAATTGTGGGAAAATTTAACTTAAATATGCCTGAAAATCGTATGAAGTTTTAACTGAATTCCGTAGGAAATTAAGCCTACTTTCGTTCGAAATTCCTTTGAATTTCAGTCCATTATCCCACAAACTTAAATTTTAGAGTTCGCGTGAAAACCATGCGAAATTTGTCTGAAATATATTTCGGATGAAATTTGGGACGAAACTATTATCTGTGACGCAAGTTTTTCGGACAATGCCCTGTCTGTCAAAATTCTGTCTGAAAACATAATTCCGCCCGAAACCCGTGGAAAATGTTCGTAAATTTCGTCCGAAAACCGTTTGAAAATGACCTTTTTTTAGTAGATTTTTTGTATAACTGGTATAAATTTCTCTTTATTTTGTTATAGTATAGATGGTTTAATCATCCATACATCAATATCAGTGGGCATTGCCTCATGTATATATTTATACTATATACAAAGACTTTTTCACTTCTAATTATACTATTAAACAAATTTGACCATGATAATGTTATTTTATTGACATCTTTCAGAAAAGGCTTAAATATGTAAAAGGTCCATGTAATTTAGTGCATTTTTGGTTTTGTCCCTGAAAGTTTTTTTGTTCTAAAACAACCCTTGTATTTTCGTAACCTTTTGGAAATCGTCCCTGTCGTCAGGTTCCGTCAACAAAAACACTTTGGTGGCTAACGGAGGCACGCACAACAGGTTTTGAGTTGGCAAAAGTTACCGAGGTGGCATGAGAGATGATAGGTAGTGTTAATACAAGGACTAAAACCAAAAAGACAAATTTACATAGGGATGAAATTAAAAAACGTAAACATCAAATTTTGAATTTTAAAAACCAAACTTTCTATCTTCTTCCTCTAACTGTTCTTTGTTTCTTGTTCCTCTGAAACTTTCCTCAATCTCCCATAGCTTGCGTCCTTGAACCAAAAACCCATTTTCTTCAATAATGTCTTCACATTCCATTTATCAATCACCATCAAACGAGTTGCCTATATGTGGGTGCAAAAAAATTATGAGGATTGTAATGTGAATTGGGTTGTCATGTGAATTGGAGGATAGAGTTACTTAATAGCAATACATTGGTCCATAGCTATTGATTACTTATCTGATAGGATTCTTCCTACTGGTTAATCTGAAAATATAAAAACTTCCATGTTTATGCAGTGCATGGAATTTTTTATTCTTTAGTGCGACAAGCAAAATCGTAACATTCCTTCCTCTTGTATATCAATTACTGGACTAGCAGCTTGTACACGAAATGAATTATTTGCATCAACTAGCATCGACTACGCGCCCGTGGTGAACATATGGAAATGAATAATCTGTGTCTAGTTGATGTCTCTATTCTCTGGTGTAAATTCTCCCCTGCTTCATTGTAACTAGTTTAGTCTCTATACGTACTACTATCAAATGCGAGGGATGGGCTTGGAACGTAAGGATCCTGTAGAGACAGAAAGAAAGAGTGAATAACTCTTACCGTGTTTTCATGACCTGCTGAAATATAACCAAACCAAATTAGAGTAAATGGCCCACATAAAACGTAAGGATGGCAACCCAATCCACATGACAATCGAATTCACACGACAATCCTCGTAATTTTTTTCGCTCACCTATATGCAACCCATTCTGATGATGATTGAGAAATGAAATGAGAAGACATTGTTGAATGAAATGAGTTTTTTGTTCAAGGGCGCAAGCTATGGGAGATTGGGGAAAGTTTCGGGGGATAGAAGAAACAAAGAACAGTTAGAGGAAGAAGATGGAAAGTTTGGTTTTTGAAATTCAAAATTTGATGTTTACGTTTTTAAATTTCATCCCTATGTAAATTTGCGTTTTTGGTTTTAGTCCTTGTATTAACATTACTTATCATCTCTCATGCCACCTCAACAGCTTTTGCCAACTCATAACCTGCCATGTGTGCCTCCATTAGCCACCAAAACGTTTTTATTGACGGAACCTGACGGCAGGGACGATTTCCAAAAGGTTACGACAATACAAGGGTTGTTTTAGAACAAATTTTTTTACAGGGACGAAAACAAAAATTGCGCTAAATTACAGGGACCTTTTACATATTTAAACCTTCAGAAAAATACAAATTTATATCATTTTTGTTATATTTGTTGACATCGCTGAAAAAAATAAATATATTTTGTTACACTATGAAAATGCAAAATATCCATTATCTATACATATAATTTTAATCAAAATTTAATAAAAATCACATTCATAATTTATACACATCAACACAATAAAAAGAGAAGACAAACATAAACATAATGCTTGTCTGAACGCTAGCAATCATAACGTATTTTACATGATATATATATTTTTTGGTCAAGTATCATAATGGTTAGAGCTTACACAATTAAATTGTGGAGAAGTGAAGTGTGCGCGGTTCGAACCCCAACCCCTGTATATAATATGCAATATCCCCATCAACTGAGTTAGGCTCACGACCCCGGACACTCCACTTCTCCACAGTTTAATTGTGTGAGCTTTAACCACTAGACTACTTGACAAAAAAAAAATATCATGTAAAATACGTTATGATTGCTAGCGCTTAGACGGACATTCTGTTTATACATGCCTTTTCTTTTTATTGCGTTGATGCGTATAAATTATAAACGTATTTTTTTATTAAATTTTGATTAAAATTATATGTATAGATAATGAATATTTTGCATCTTCATAGTATAACAAAATATATTTATTTTTTTCAGCGATATCAAACAAATATAACAAAAATCCTTTAAAAAAAAACAAATATAACAAAAATGATATAAATTTGTATTTTTCTGGTTTCTTTTAAAAAAAACTTATTGAAATAGCTTACAAACTTGCTTAAAATAATAAGACGTGGCTAACGATAAGTTTTTTTCATTAGTTTATAACTTTTCCTCAAATGCTTTGTCAATTTGTTTTTTGTTTCTCAAAAGCTACGTCAAGTAGCGTTTGTGTTTTTTTTAAACATTTTATTCACTGCTCACATTATATTTTTGTTTAAAAACCAATCTTTTTTATTTTTCATTCGAGTGTGTTAAACACTTTCTTTTTTCCTTTTATAATTTATACATAAAATCACCGTGCTCTCTCTATAAAGTTGATATATTATTATTTTTAAATAAAACCATCTATATAATTTTCCACAAAAAGAAATAAAAAAATAATATCAAAGTTAAAAAGTTTAGTTAAACAAAAAATCTCAATTTAATTCCTATATTACATTTATTTATTATTTAAAAAATGAAATTTAAAATAAAAAAACACGCGATCGTGTTCAAAAGAGATAACTGAAGTATCGTTCAATTCCATCTTTCCATTTCTTTTAATTTTGTTGTCTAAAAAGGACAAAGGCAAAAGCGAAAGAAAAAAGCTAGCATAAAAACACGACTACAATCTGCTATTACCTTTGGCATTACCATCGATCCGCGTTTCTTCTTCAGAGAATCTTACTCCTTAGTCCTTAAGACTCTAACAACGAGACTTTTTCTTCTAATTCAAAACCGCACTCACACTCATCGCACACATCACCACAGAACTGTAACCGTCTTCGTGAAAACCACGCGCTTCTAGGTCTCCCGATTCGTTCCGGCGCCATGGTTCGGCCTCCGCCGCGCGATAACTGGGAGAAGCTCGTTCGAGCGACGTTGAAAAGGGAGCAGCTGAGAAATGCCGGTCAAGGACATGCTAGACACGCCAGTGGAATCGCCGGCGCTGTTCCGCCGTCGCTCGCTCAAACGACGAACGTTGATTTGATTCTACAAGCTGCAGATGATATTCAATCGGAGGATCCCAACGTCGCAAGGATCTGTAAGCTTTGAATTCATAATTCATTTCCGAAATTTATCTCTGCGTAACAAATGCAGTAGTTGATGAAGTTGTTTTTGAATATTAGATCTATACAGTGTTGCAGTGATATGCGTTTGGAATTTTTGTTCAATTTGTGTATTTAAATTGCTATAGATATCACTCATAGCTAAATTTATGCCTTAGAAATCTCAAGGTATCATAATTTGATTGCATGCTTGTATAATACATTTAGTATGTGTCAACTGTGAGTAAGTTCACAGTGTTTGTTTGTTCTATTTGTATGAATACGAACTTATACTTTCGACCTTCAGTGTGTGAGCAGGCATACAGTATGGCTCAAAATCTCGATCCCAAAAGTGATGGTAGAGGAGTTCTTCAATTCAAGACCGGTTTAATGTCTGTTATTAAGGTAATTGTAGCGAGTTTTTAGGATTACATTGCCGAAGGTTTAGGAAATCTTTTCTGTGATTTGATTATTTATTTATTTTTTTCATGTGAATTTTAAGGGCTTAACAGCTCACCTGCTAACGATTTTAATTTAACTGAATTCTATAGCAAAAACTTGCTAAAGAGGGAGGGGTTCGAATTGATCGCAATCATGATATTGAAAACCTGTGGGAGTTTTATCAACGGTACAAGCAACAACATAGAGTTGATGACATTCAGAGAGAAGAACAGAGAATGCAAGAGTCTGGAATTTTTAGCTCTACACTGGGAGAGTATGTCCAACTTATGAATTTTTAGCTAATTAAAGTTTCCAATGACGTAATTTATTTCTTGAGTGAAATTAGAAGGTTGTTGTGATCCTACTAGAGAAATGGACTAAAAAAAAAGCTTATAAAGGGTAGGCAATCCTCACCATTTAAGCCAGTTTGTTGGGGACGACTTAGACTCAAACCTAGGATGATATTATAACCTATGATAAATGTGTTTTTTTTGGCCCACCAGTAAAGGTACAAACTAAAATGTTGCGTCCTAGGCATGATGATGTGTTGTTATTATTTGATTAAGATAACAGTTGCCCATGCTCGTGAATTCTAGTTCCAGATGTGAGGAGTGTGTCCAGATCCCACATAGACTAGAGATATGGCTAAAGCAGTCCTTATTAGCCTCGACTCGAGCAAACCTCACAGTTTGAGTTAGGTCCAAACCCAAATTCTAAGTGGTTATTTATTCTTTTATCCGTTATTAAAATGTTGATGCATATTTTAAATTACAACTCTGAGTTGTTTTTCTGCATGGTTAAAATTATCAACTTGTTTCATAGGATATGCTTTTGCATGTTCATGAAAATTCAATGTTTGGTCTATGTATGTTGATCAAAATTTATCACAAAGTGAAAATAAATATGAAAGCCTTTGCTTGATAGCTTCCTTAATAAGTTCTTGAAATATTAATTTTCCTCCCTGGTCGCTAAAGTTGATATGAGGTCAGCTTTTAGCCTTTCATTTTCCGCACAGGTAATTACAACGTAGTAAGTGTCTTGTGACTAATAAATCACCGCGTTGAAGGCGCAATACATAAACATATGTTTATTTGCAAAATGATAAGCTAATACTGATACATGTTTCTGAAGCTGGAAGATGAACTGTCCATTTACTTTCCGTACCTTATATATGTTAATTTTAATATGCTATCATGATGTGCAAGGTAGTGAAATCATTGTTTGTTGTCTTAAAAACGAAGAAAGACTCTCATTTATATTTCCATTTTATGTTGAATATAACTATTGGAATATCTTATCTAGATTATGTTTTACTATGGTCTAATTTTTGTTTATTGATTTGTTCTTCTAGGTTAGAACTCCGATCCTCCGAAATGAAAAAGATAATTTCCACATTACGTGCCTTAGTGGAGGTCATGGAGGCACTTAGCAAGGATGCAGATCCCAGTGGAGTTGGTGGTCTCATAGCGGAGGAGGTACTCCTTTACATAATTTTAAGATGTTCGTCATTAAGCAAATTAACTTTGCTGATTATTCATAGTCTGCAGTCCGGTTTTCAATTGTTCAAGATAGTGTTTTAAACTTTAACAATTAAATTTATTCTTGTTAAGGAATTGGTATGTGTTTTGAAATTTTTAGCCACTCAGTTTTTCGGGTTAATAGTTGACATTGAGAAATAAAAATTCTTTTGACTATCTGTTGTCGTTATTCGACTCTTGAAAGTTTTATTACATGAACTCGGCAAACTTCTAATAATACTTACTTTAACAAACTGATTGTGCAAATAACTTTTCATCTGTCTTATATGTTTTATTAGTTAAGAAAACTAAAAAAGTCAAGTGCGACATTATCCGGAGAATTGACGCCTTACAATATTGTTCCGCTAGAAGCGCCATCATTAACCAATCCTATCAGAATTTTCCCAGAAGTAAGTTGAATCCTTCAGAATACTTGTGGTATCTCCTCCCCCCTCTTTCTTTTTCAGTGACCTTTCTTTGATATGTTTTTGTTTTTGATAATCACTTAAAAGGTGAAGTTACAAACATTGAAAGATCCATTTATGTTTGTTTGCATGGTTTCTGTAATGTCATCGTGGATTTACGTGCTATGCATGGTAGTTTCTTTGACTTGTGAGGTTTATTCATAATCTCAGGTTAAAGGGGCAATTTCTTCAATCAGATATACTGAACAATTTCCTAGACTTCCTGCTGGATTTAAAGTATCTGGAAAACGGGATGCAGACATGTTCGATCTTTTGGAATTCGTGTTTGGTTTTCAGGTTTGTAATGGTTATAAATTTTTCCATTGTTACTGTATACCATGGTTAATCTGCTGGTAATTAAACCTCTCTTCAGAGGTTCCTGCTGGGTTCATCTCTTTAATTTTTATTATCAAGATTGATGTGGTTCCAAATATTAACAATATGTCACCATTTACTACTAACAAGGAACAATGCAAGGGCATTTTGTATTACTAAAACAACAACTTCCACCTGCTTCAATGATGTCAAATTCTTCTCCATTGATAAAGAGCATCTATTTTCAGACTACTATATTTCTAGTTTTCACAATTTTCTGATTTTTAGGAATGGACAGATTTTAGGTCCACCCATTTTTTAAGTATCCCCTGTAGTTCTTATTGTAATTGCTTTGTTACCATTATGATGGAGATTGTCTCCCCTTTTTTCTAGTTCCCCTAGTTATACTTCTATCTTGTATCTTGTAATTTGTTACATCAAGGAAGGTTCTAAGGTTCTTTTTGGTTTGATGTTTAGCATTACAGACCTATCTTACTGTTAGGATATATATATAGGTGTAGATTATCCTTGAAGTATGAGTCTTATAGGTGTAGATGTTTTGGTTCCAACCATGTTTAATATCTGTCATTGGTAATCTTAGTTTTCTTTTATGCAGAAAGATAATGTAAGGAACCAGCGTGAAAATGTTGTTCTGATAATAGCAAATACGCAGTCGCGACTTGGCATACCTGCTGAAGCTGATCCGGTGAGTCAGTTTTAAGTTTCTAATTAATTGCAGCTTCATGATCTGCTATTTATCTTTCAAGTTTGTAAGCGTGCTATGTTCCTTGATTTTCTGTCTTCACAGAATTTTCGATTATTTTGAATATATGTTAATATCATACTTTCTGGTTTTCTGCGAGGGTTGTTTTAAAACTTATGCGTGAAATTATGTAAGAGTTCAATACCATTTTTTTGTTCAAGTAGAAAGTAGTGATCTAGAAATTGGCTTTCTAGGGATAGAATTTTGTTCTTCAATGTTGTACATCTTAAATAGATTTGCAAATTTTCTGCATCTTTATATTCATTGATTCCTTTGATTGTTTGTGCAAGGATTTGATTTTCAATGTATTAGCAAGAGTGCACGACTAGTGTTATGCTTGCTTATAGCTATTTTGTTTTCTGAAGAGAAGGTTAAATTTGTTGATAGGATCAGAGGGAGCTTCATACATTTAAATTGTTTGTTTTATGATGCATAGAAGAGTTTTAGTTTTACTCTGAAGTTGGAAATTACTAAAAGGTGTGAAATTTTGTCGCCCATTTGGTAGGTGTTTGTTATATGCAAAGAGGTTTGTTCACCCTTTGAGCTCTTCTTTAAAAGCTCACTTTTGTATGTCTTAAGAGTGAAAACGGGTTTGTAGAATGTTATTTTTTTTAACACAGCTAATCTAACTATATCTGTGATCAGTACATGAATGCAGTAACTTAAAAATTATATTATATCAAAGACTGGTAGGATAGGAAACCTCCTTTTCTCTAGCAGAAAATGGGAATTTAACCTAGAAAAGACAGAAATGATAAAGAACAGGAAAATCGGACAATGACTGCCAGTAAGCTAGCTCTTTTACAGGTTAACTTCCTCTCAAAGTTTCCTGAACTGAATTATTATTACTTCCATACCTGTGTATCTTTTCTTTTTATCATATTCCTAACTGAACTGCCCTCTGTGCCTTACCTGCCTGTGGCCACGTTGTTACCTGTTACAACGTTGACCCACATATTACATATCCCACTTGATTTATGCTTTTTGAAAGAAAATTAATTTTGTGGCTTTTCTGTTATGTCTGATGGAATATGCAGAAAATTGATGAGAAAACAATCAATGAAGTTTTCAAGAAGGTGCTAGATAACTATATCAAGTGGTGCAGATATTTGCGAATTCGTGTTGCATGGAATAGGTCATTACTTGAACCGTCTCTTGCTTTCAACTAGTTTTCTCTGAGTTTGCTTGATAGGGTTTTTGTTCCCTGCAGTTTCGAGGCAATTAACCGTGATAGGAAGCTCATTTTGGTTTCTTTGTATTTTCTTATTTGGGGTGAAGCTGCAAATGTCCGATTTCTCCCTGAGTGCATTTGCTATATATTTCACCATGTAAGTCTTTTATGGTGCTCTTTGACTTTTGGGTTATGTTTGCCTTTTTTAGCGTTCTTTCTTCAAATAATTGAGATTAACTTTTATACCTCATTATTTATTCTACACGTACCATTTTACAGGGATTCAATACATTTTTTGTTTGGTTGGGGGAGGCTTTGTGTTTAGATTACTCAATTTTGCTTTCAGAAACGCTATAAATCAAAATGGTCCAGACTCCAGAGATACACTTTTTTTCCTTTCATAAAATGGCTGTCTTGCCTTAAGTATACACTATACAGAGATAACTCCCGTTCCCTCTGTTTGGATGGGGGTTTAAAATAGCCTTAGCGATTAATAGCCGGAATTTAGTCACCTGTGTCATTCAATTGGAACAGATATAAAATGACTATAGATTTTTATATTTCACTAGTATTGAGCATGGAAAAGTATTAGCCTCTAATTGCTTAGGGTACCAGTACACTCGCATAAGGAAAGCATCTTAATATTAACCTGCCTGTTTTGAAGATTAACTTGCATCTTAATATTTGGATTGTTCTGGTCAGATTTTATTTTAACTGTCAAATACATTTTGCTGGTATCTTGTAGCTGTTTGTATACTTTAAATTCAAAATGTTAGACACAAAAATTGTAACTGAATTTTTTTAAAAAACATTTGTTACTTTCTTTTTCAGTTGATAGAACAAAGAAAGTACTATGTGGTTTTGTGCTTTGAATGTTACTTAGGTTATGTCCCTTTTCATAATATTAAATATTTGACACGTATGAAGCTTATAGTCTGGGTTGGATCCAGTCATCATAGTATTATGGATAAAGGTTCTGCAAACATTAAGTCACTATTTATATAGTTTTTTTTCCTTATTGGGTTATTTAGATGGCAAAAGAACTGGATGCTATTTTGGATCGAGGAGAAGCTGAAGCTGCAGCAAGCTGCTTAACTGAAAATGGTTCTGCAAAGTTCCTTGAGAAAGTAATTTGTCCCATATATGAAACGCTAGCGGATGTGAGTTGCTTTATTGATCCTCAGTACAATGCAGTCATATACTTGATTTTTGTTATGCGTGAATATTCTTTTAATTGGTTTCACATTTTTTTGTTTATATGAGTGCATACATCAGTCACATATTATTCACCTTTTGTGATGGGTAAAATGCCACAACCTGAAGCAACACCTAGTTAAGTGAGAGCTAAAACAAAACGATTACTGGATCCAGTGGCTGTGAAAATCTTAGGTTCAAGAGTCTTATCATGATTTTAGTAGATTGATGAGGTTGGGTTTTTAATAGTTATACTATAATACTATACTAGTACTTGACCCTATCACCCTGATCGGTAATATAAATAGGTGTTGCTACTAGTGCATTGTATTGTAAGTCGTAGCAATCAATAATCTATTTCGATAATCAATTTGACTTGAGTTGAGTTTTAGGAATGTGATATTGACTTCAATTTAATTATATAATTACTGATTGTTCAAAATATGAATCTATATATGAATATAACTTATGTTAGAAATATTGTTGATTAAATCGAAATAGTATTGATAATGTTAGTTCAGAAAAGAGTGCTTCATACCTTCAAAAAAACTACTTACCTTGTGAATGACACCTTTCAAAGAATTGAAGATACATCTGGAGAGAAGGTTTACAAGCATTCCACAAAGAATATCACTTACCTCTTAAATGACACCTTTCTAAGAATTGAGTATAAATACAACGACAAGGTTTACGAGATTGTTAGCAATCTGAGTACTACGAGTGCACTTCATCTCTCTCTCTCTCTCTATATATATATAGTTAAAGTTGGTTAACTAACTCAATTAGTTGCACTGTAACATTACGGGACCTGAAAACCCATATTAGCATATAGAAGATACATCCTAAAAAGCATACTCTTGCTCAAGAAAGCATGTATGTGACATGGAACAGACAGCTTTATGATATTTTGAATCGAGGAAAACAGCTAAATTTAAAAAATTACAAGGCACCACATGGTTATGATACAATACGCAAAGCCTGACTGGCCTGCCTATCACGCACATCTCTTGCCCAATCAACACCTTAATACCCAACTATGAATTCAAACATCTGCATTCCAATGGCTATCGCAAGGGGAATCGAGGAACTGACTTACTGCACTGAATGGTAAAGGATGTCTGGTCTAGTCATCGTGAGATTATTCTATTTTCCCACAAGTCTTTTGTATCTGTCTGGATTAGGATAGAGGTCCCCTGATTAGGAAGAAGCTTTCATTAGGACCCACTGAAACGTTGATTGGTTTGCAATCTACAAGGCTTGTCTCCAAAAATATCAAGAGCATACTTCCTTTCAGAGATAGGATTACCGAACTTCGATTGGGCTACCTCAATCCCATGAAAATATCGAAGAGGACCCAAGTCATTAGTCTGAAAGTTATGAAATAGGTGGTCTTTAAATGGCTCGATACCCTCATAGCCATCAGAATGTCATCACATAAATCACGAAGTAGATATATTTATCTGATGACAAACATTTAGTAAAAATGGAACGTCTTCCTTGAAACGAATCATTCCAAATTGCTGCAAGACTTCGCTAAATCTTCTAAATCATGCCCAATGTGATTGTTTGTAGCCATACAAAAACTTATGCATTTTACATCTAGATTACACCCCCTCAACCAACAAATTCAGGAGGAGGTTGCTCCTTACAAATCTCCTCCAAGTCACCATGTTAGCATGCACGTTTGATATCCCAATCCAACTGAAATAGCGGCTAATGCTTAATATGGCAGCTGTAGCCAAACATAGTCGAACATATGACATCATCCCAACTGGAGAATAATTTTCACTATAATCACGACCATGGACTCAAGTATACCTCTTTGCCACTGGATGAGCTTTCAATCGACCTACCTATCCATCAGGGCCCACCTTAACTTTAAAAACCTATCTGAAACCAATGACGGAATTCCCAGAAGGAAGTGGAACAAGTTCCGAAGTATATCTCATCAATTATGGCTTGTCTCCACGCTAACAGTCTTATGAATAGAAATAGATGAAAATGCAGACACAAAAGCTCAATGGGGGCGAGATAAACAATGTTTTGACAAGAAATTATAAATATGATTGGGGTTAAGGGTTGAACATTCACCTTTACAGATGACAATAGGCAAATCAGCAGACACAGTTGGAGCTGGAGGAGAGGTGGAGACACTTGGAACAAGAGCTGAAGCGCATGGATCAAACTGTCGCTCATAGGCGATGCCATACCAGTTCTCGAAGGCGGTGGAGACTCAAGTGATGATGAAGAACCATGGCAATGGTACCTCTGAAGGAACCAAAGATAGAAAATTGAGCTCGATTCAATTGGGTTGGGCCTAAATCAACCCCACAAAAATACAACAATATATCACTGATTTGCTCAGGGAGACATGAAAGTTAGCTTGTAAACCTGTAAGCACTCCAATAGATTCGAGTGTGAAATTGGGAAATTCAGATGAATGTGCAGCAGTGGATGAAGAGATGTATCAACGATTGGTTGGAAAATTGATCTATCTGTCTCACACAAGACCAGACATTGCATTCGCTGTTAGTTCGGTCAGTCAATTTATGCATAACCCAAGAGAACAAAACACGTTGAGGTGGATATGCATTTTATCAAAGAAAAGCTTGACTCCGTACGTAACTTCGCAACGGCAACTTGTGGACATTCTCACTAAAGGATTGTGCAGCCAAACATTTGAAGGAATAGTATCCAAGCTGGGAATGGAGAATACCTATTCACCAGCTTGAGGGGGAGTGTTGGAAACAAAAAACTAATTAATATTTCACTTTCCTAGACCTCTCTAATGCCCCACTTCTCAATTAGTTTAAATTCATTGTATAGCAAGCAGAACAAGTTCAATGTATCTTAGGAAGTAGTGCTAGCTTAAATGCTCCCTTGTAAATTGCACCTTTCATTTACTATCACTGTAGATGCCATGTATATAAATTAAGCAAGCATGTTGTTGAGTGCTATGCAATTCAAGCACATTCAGGAAATTTGTCTCTCTATTTTTCACATCTTTGGTTTTCATTCAATGTACACATGCTTACGTGCTGCCCTGACTCCTAAAAAATGCAGGAAGCTCATTATAAAAATGGAAAAGCTGCACATTCAGCATGGAGGAATTATGATGACTTCAATGAATACTTTTGGTTAGCAGCTGTCATGACATGTAACATTTTTTACTAGTAGGCAATTTTCCATTCTAATTTGTGGTTATTTGTAGGTCGCCTGCTTGTTTTGAATTAGGCTGGCCAATGAGGACTGAATCGCCGTTCTTACGTAAGCCGAAAAAATCGAAAAGGGTTAGTTCTGATGCTTTCTTTCTCATTTTATAAATTTTATGTTGTTATTTTGACATTTTTTCTATACGAATGTGACGTTAATACAATTTTTTTTCTTACACTTGCGCTGTTATTTCTGAAGCCATCGCGATTGCGTATAGCAGGTTGTATTCGATAATTTTGTGGTTGTTCTCCTTCCAAAGATGGATGTGTTTTTGAATGGACCATTTTGAAATTTTTTCGTCCCGTATTCAAGATTTTAAGCAATTTAAAATTAATTTGTCTGTATTATGATTGCCGTTTGTTTTGTTAATTGATGGGTAATTTTACTTCCCTTTCTGTTTGTATCATACCACATCATACTACCCCGCAATTTCTATAAAAAAATACCACTGCCTGCAATTTTCACATTTAATCTCGTATTCAAACTCCCATTTCTAATAAAGGGTCATAGTTTTTTCTTCAGTTATGTAGATCAAACTTGGAATGAATTCCTCTTCATTTACTGGACTGTTGCAGTTGGAGAGAGAACAACAGATGAAATATAATGTATTTTAAATTAATTTTATTTAATTTCATTTGATTTATCAGTCTTTTTCCAACTGAAACTGTCAAGTAACTGGAAAGGATTGACGCCCATGAAACAGGGTCATCGAGTTCTGTCCCCATTTTTACTAAAGGAGCAATTTTAGTTTTTTTTTCTTTTTCTGTACTTGGTGACAGAAGATTCTTCCCTTAGCTTGTAATACCGGTAGTTTATGGAAGGCTTATCACCAATCTTTTTTTATTTTAATTGATGTTTGACTTGCTGGTCAATTTTGTTTTGGAGAATATATATTCTTATAAAAATTGGCATTGATGGATTGATAGAATTGAAACACTTCATTTGAAGATTTTTTTGGTAATAACATTGTATTTCGAGAGTCAGAGTAGTTTGGCTCAAGGTGATTTATGGGTTGAGGTTACGGTGACTGTTTTTTTACTTGATCAGAAATGATTGTTCAATTAATTTTTCTTGCTTGTGTTTTGAACATGTGATTGGCAGACTGGTAAAAGCAGTTTTGTTGAGCATAGAACGTTTCTTCACTTATATCGAAGTTTCCATCGTCTCTGGATCTTCTTGGCATTAATGTTTCAGGTTACCTTTTTCATCCATCAATTTACACTGAAGTCTGAACTGTAATTAGTGATGAATTCTTGCATAAAGTATGTGTACTCCTGCTTCTTACAGGCTTTGACAATTATTGCTTTCAACAAGGGGCGTATCAACCTGGACACTTTTAAAACAGTACTTAGCATCGGGCCATCATTTGCAATTATGAATTTCATTAAGAGTAAGATATTTGTGTTTTCTGCTGTTTTTGCTTTAGTGAATTGCAAGTAATCCTCAAAATACTATTTTTATGATGAATAGGTTGCTTGGATGTGTTACTCACATTTGGGTCATACACAACTGCAAGGGGCATGGCCGTGTCAAGGCTAGTGATAAGGTTTTTTTGGGGTGGCTTGACTTCTGCGTTTGTAACATATGTTTACGTGTGAGTTTCTGATTTTGCCTTGGCTATTTTATTAGGTAATTAACAGTGTTGTTGCGAGTTAAACTTAAAAGTGGGTTGACGTGGTCCTTATCAAATTGATGTGGTAAAGCGATGCATCCACATCAATGAGGTGATGCAGATGTTTTGAAAATAATTTTTTTGAAGGATTTAAAAATAATTATAATGATTTATAATTTCATATGATGACTAATCACAACCAATATATGGATTGGATACAAATTATGCCTCAACAGTTCTTTGACAATGTCAAGTAAATCAAATTGGCAACCCTAGAAACATAAATATATAACATACCAACTGAGACACACAATGGGAAATGGTAAAGTCATATAATGGGAAAATTAGTAGCTTCAGTCGAGAATATTAGTATGGCATGAAATTACAGGATAAGGGCGTTTAGCTTCTAGACTGCAAGTTGTGTATGACTGTTTAATTCAGATCATATTCTCAGGGTTTCTTCTTGGATTGCCTGGTCATTAAGTTTATGAGGTACAGTGGGCTGAAATTGCACATTACATCAGTACCAGTTGGCCACTGAGCATTTTAAATAAATTGGCCGAAAAGCATAACGTGACCACTGACCAAAGGAGCCACATCACCCTGATGTGGCCAAGGATCAAAACTACTGTGTCAGGCAGGCCATCTGGGTCATTAAGGCTGTTTCATGCCCTACCTCAGCTCCTAGGTTGGCAAATCTGCCAATTTTGACTACACTGGCAATTAGGATCACATCTTAACTACCTGAGTATTAACAGCATTTATGCTACAATTGCAGGAAGGTTTTACAGGAGAGGCACAATAATAACTCTGACAATTCATTCTATTTCCGGATTTACCTGCTTGTACTGGGCGTTTATGCAGCTATACGCCTATTCTTTGCGTTGCTGCTCAAACTTCCAGCTTGTCATAAACTTTCTGATATGTCTGATCAATCATTCTTTCAGTTTTTCAAGTGGATATATCAAGTGAGTTATTTTTTTCTTTCTAATTATACCTGACAAGACTATTTTCAGGTTATTTTTGTATGTTATGACTCACTTGCTTTCTCAATGAAATAATTCAGGAACGGTACTATGTTGGACGTGGTCTTTATGAGAAAATGAGTGACTACTGCAGGTGGGTTGTGTGCAGAAAAGCAAATCTTTCATTCACATATAGGATGAGACACCTATTCGCTTATATTTCTTTTTCTGTTTTGAACTTGAACCATTTATCCTGGAACGACTGCAATTAGAAGGGGAAATTGTACAGAGCCACCTTTTGAACATAATGTCTTTTGCACAGTCACCTTCAAGTTTAATATTGTTTCAGTTTTTCTCTGAACTTTAGTTATTGTTATCATAAGCCTTTATGTTAGTTTAGAGCTAACTCACTATTGGGAAACAGATCTTAATATTTTATTCTTATATAATTTAAACCATTGATTCATGTTCTTAACTTAAAATTGATATTATTGTTTTTTATTCTTACTTTGAAATGATAAAAAAGAAAAACCACAAACTTCAAACTGTCTCAGGCTGTCTTATTAATTTCATTTACTTTTATCTTTTTAGAATAGCAAGTTTTACATTTTGACTATATAGTTTCCAAAATAAAATAAGTACAAATTGATGGTTTAGATTTAATACGGATAAAAATGTTAAGATTGATTTATTTTTATTGAGGTTCCCCACATTAACAGTAATATCTATCAGTAATATCTTTTGAGCTCCCTCACAATATAGTCGAGATACTTTTCTCTATAATGATGCTTTTTTGCATGATAATAACCTTTTTATAAAACAAATGGTGGAGTTTAATGACTGACTGAATCAGTGATTGATTGAATGAAGTTAACGTTCAAAAGTGAAACAAGGCTTTATACAATTTTCCTAAAACGAGGAAACTTATGAACTGCATCATTGTTTCGCTCTGTTTATCTTGAAGAAAAAAAAAATCTTCTGGCAATGTTTATTTCAACTTGCATTTGTAAACTACCGTCCTTGAGGCATGTCAATTGTGCATGGTTTAATTGTCACTACTATCAATGCCGATGATCCACGTAGGTTTGTTTCCTTATCGGTTATATTTGCCTTGTTGTCAGCAGTGCTACTCTGTGACATGGGTTTTTCACTTTTCATTTTCACATTTTTGTTGTTGTTTTCTGCAGGTATGTGGTCTATTGGTTGATTGTACTTGCTTGCAAATTTACTTTTGCATACTTTCTTCAGGCAAGTAGTTGCTTTTTATCTCTTTTCTGTGCGTGTAAATTTGTCGATCTATAGTACCATATAGATATAGTACGTATAAATTTTGAAATCACAGTTTTGTGTTATTTTGCATCTAATTCCTGATTTCTAATATTGTAGATAAAACCTCTCGTTCAACCTACCAATATCATAAGGGGTCTTCCATCTTTGACGTACTCCTGGCATGATTTCATTTCAAAGAGTAAGCATACACTGTTATTATTTAATGTTTGTTTGATGGTTCAATTTTTAAGCCCCATGTATATTCTACCATTTTTCCTGATACCATGTCAGACAATGAAGGAAATAATGAAAATTGGAGACGTTGAATGAATTTCATTTATTTATACTACCTGTTGGAATTATATTTTGTATGTTGAAAGGCATACTGCTACCTTAATCATCATAATTATCAGATGTTATGACATATAGTTACTCTATTTACATTTTATCAAAGGAAACTAGGAAATGTGAAAAACAATACATGGCATCCTAATTATTTACTGAAAACACGCAACCCCTTAACCACATGTGAGAAACTTTCCAACAATTCGCAAATTATGTCTCAAAGATAAATATTTTTTTGGGGTTAATTGCACTTATTGTCCCCATGTTTTATCAACTCATGAAAATAGTCCCTTTTTTTAAAGTCGAACTTTTTGGCCCCTCGATTTTCACATTTGTTGCAATTTTGGTCCCAATTCATATTTTTTGTGCCAAAAGTAGTAATTTTTGGTGGTGCCAAAAAGTGAAATTTTGTCCCAAAAGTGATATGTTCTCTTCAAATTCAACAAACATGAAAATCGGGGCCCAAAAAGTTTGATTTTAGTAAAGGGGGATTGTTTATGTGAGTGATAAAATAAGGGGACCTAAAGTGCAATTACACCTATTTTTTTCCGTCCTAGACTCTCTCTCTCTCTCTCTCCCTCCCCCCCTCTACTTCATGGTGTGAATACATTATGAAGTTGTGTTTCCTTTGTTGCTGATATTAGGATTTGGGTTTTGCAGATAATAACAATGCCTTGACTATAGTTAGCTTGTGGGCTCCTGTTGTGGCTGTGAGTATTCTACAATTCCACTTTTTTCTCATTAATTTTAGAAAACCGTTGTTTGGTCATGCATTCATGCAATTTTCTTGTTAATGTTTACGGAGGAATACAATGAATTAAAGCTAGTTAGTGGTAATCAGCATTTGTCTGCACCACACACTGTTGAAAGTAAGCAAATATTATTAGATATAAAAAAAGAGTAGAGAGAAATTGGAGGAGTTAGTTACAAAACAACCCCATAATGATTCTCATGAATTAAGTCGAACGATAGGTCACCATTTTGTTCTCCTTAAACTTCGTTCCTCTAAGTTTTGGATTATCCTTCATTTCGTCATACTCCTTACCATGTATTTATTGTCTAGCCCACCCATGCACATATTGCCTAAGAGGGAGTCTATTATCTTTAAAGCAACGAGTTACTCGAAAATATTTAGTTGTGGAGAATGAAACACCCGCATATGTTGAAATCTGGAAAATCAATAAATTGGAGGATACGACACGGAGCTCTCAGTAGCTGCAATACTTACAAGTTTCAACTGAAGGCGAAGGACTATCTCTGCAGTGCACGTGATATTATATGTGAATTGAGATTTCACTATAACATGTTGGGTTGTGGAGAATGGAACAGTTGCTGAGTTAAACATCATTCATTCTTATGTTAAATGCACGCAATATAATTTTACATATATTTTATATCTTGAGTTTACCTTTATTTAAAATAAACAGTTCACAATTATAAAATACAGTACACTAAGCACACTGCTAACAACTATAATTGTTTTGGTGATAATTTTCTTCTTGTTTTCACCTATACTTGGCAATCTTTTCTAATGCCTGTACATTCTACAGATTTATCTCATGGATCTCCACATCTGGTATACTGTAATGTCAGCAATCGTCGGCGGTGTAATTGGTGCACGGGCTCGTCTAGGCGAGGTATTTTGGTTCCAATGTGGTAACCTTTTGGACTCTGTTCTCTGTTGCTTCATTTATTTCAATTGTTAATCAAAAGTAAAGTATTTGAGTTTGATAAGTCCTAAAAAGGAGGGCTTAAAAAAAATGGCTGATAAAGTATGACAAAGAGGAGAGGGTGGTAAGAGAGAGAATACATTTTTTAAGTAGGATAAAAATGATTTGGGTAGCTAAATTTTGGTTCTTGTGCTGTCCTTCATTGAAATGGTGAAGCTTTGTTCTTTTACTTTAGAGTGAAATTCAATATTTTATTTGGTGAGTTTTGAAAGAAGGTTTAAAAATTAAAATGATTTAATCAATTCAATTTGTTTATGTTTTGCTTAGAAAATAAAAATTTGGTAGTTTTAAATAAAGATAAAACAAAGGGACATGAGCGTAATAATTTAAAAAGAGGGTTATTTTTTTTCTTGGACCAAAATCATGCATTAGCTATGGTAGAGGGAAAATTTAAAACTAAGGCTTTTCCCCCCTTTATGTTTTGAGAGTTCTAGAGGTCTGCCTCTGCTTAGGGAATAAAATTCCGCATTTATTTTCTTGAAGAAATCCTTGTTATTGTGTCTGATCTGTTTTTTCCATGGTTGTCTCATTTTGTGTATGAATTGCTTCTTGTTAATAATTTCCAACAGATACGTTCAATTGAAATGGTGCATAAACGTTTTGAGAGTTTCCCAGGGGCATTTGTTAAAAATTTGGTCTCTCCGCAAGCAAAAAGGTGGGTTGTTTAGGATATTGTTTGAACTGATATATTTCTATACGGCAAGCTGTACTTATATTACTTTTCTGTAGATTCTTAATTTTTATATTATATGGCTTGGTGGGACATCATTTAAGTTGGTACAAAAAGGATATGGTATTTTCTTAATGCAGTCCTGTTGCTAGATATTTCGAGCCAAAACTTTTTGGTTTGGTGAATACTCCATCCGTTTCCAAACGACTGTGATTTTAAAATTTTAAAAAATAATTAAATTGTCGGCAGTTTCATGTTTTCGTGTAAAACAATAATTATTTTGTTTTCTAATTTTCCCCCTAAATTATTACTGTGTTTATTACTCCAATTTATTATACTCTGCTACCCATTTACGAAAATGATTAATACCCTATGTCTGGTATTTTTACACCCTTTTTATTTTGTTGAGACCATATACGATGAATTGTCTTATTGTTTGATTTATTTGATGTTGACTTTTAGGTTTTTATCTTGTGTATTTTCATGATAAATTCAATTTTGTTTGTGCTCTTTCAGGATTCCCAATCCGGACAATGGACAATCAACTGAGGTGATCATCATTAATATCATTATGACTGTTGTTGTTGTTCTTACTGGTACTGCGAGGGAGGGTTATGTCATGGGTTGGACTCATGTGTGTTACAGGGGCACATGCACCGATACAGCCTCTCAAATTTAAAAATTTCCACACACTACCCTTTTTTATTGTATTTTTACCCAATGAGACTTTGCACCCATCGTACAAGTCCCAACCCTCTATCTCATGCCTCTTGGCACACACTCACTGCCCAAGGCCATGGTTACAGTTAGTAGCTTTTGCAAGTCTAATTAACTTTTTTGTCTCTTCTGAAGGTAACTTAAGTGACAGTAGGATAAAACTTTTGAATTGCGTGTTGATAATTCAAGCTCACACATAATAAGCTGCGTGTGAAATCGTCCATTTTTTTTGGGGTATCGGTATAATTGTGATCCTGCAATCAACCTTAAGTTGTGCAATTTAGACTTACTATAATATATAATCAGAAATGATATTTTGACACACACATTTGACAATAAAACCCGACAACATTTTTGGTGGTTAACGCCGTTCAAATATGTGGATAATTACGTTTAGTGGATGATTAATGAATATAACAACGTGATACAACTACTTGAATGTGAATATTTATTATAGACATGAGTGATATGTAATACTTTTTATCTATTATTTTAAAATTTAATGATTTTAATATTTATGTTTTTGTTTTCATATGTAAAATAATTATTAATTTCCTTGAAAATAATTAATTGAAGTTAAGTAATTTTCCCCCACTAATCGAAAGTCCTCCATATGCCATTGAATATGTTTGAGCAAGTTGAACTTATTTGGTTTTTATTACCAATTGTTTTAGTTGGTTCAGATCCTGTAGTTCTGTGCAATTCTACATTATGACAACATTTTCTTCACATTTATTCGTTTTTGTTGAGCAAGGTGATCAGCATAAAGAGAATAAAAACATTTATTCTTGGTTGAAAATTTGTTGATTTATAATTATACCGCCATATAGAAACCTCTTGCAGAAGTTTGTACTGGAAAGGAGGCTGACTTTGAGTTTAGGAAATCTCAAATAGGGTATTAGTTGGTGTCATTGTGAAACACACGTGTGATGAAACTGACATTTAACTTTCAAATAGTCTGTGAGTCAAATAAAATTGTACAGTCGAATTTGAAGCGAGTAATGTGTTTACTGAACTCAAAGTGTGGATTTTGTTTAAATTTCATATTTACCATAGTTATTGAAAGTGTGACTATTTCAATTTTAATTGCTGGTGTCAGTGGAACTTATATCTTTGCTTGTGTACACGTCAAAGTTATGTGATTGATAATATGACATTTTGAATTATTTGCCTACCTCACCTAGTGGAAATATGCTGTGTTTGCCATTATTGTCGTCCTATTCATGTACCATTCTTTTGTGTGGAATATGTTGCATGCAGTATGGGTAAATGAATGTATTTATTCTGGTACAGGATTCTCAGGATATGAAAAAAGCATATGCTGCCATGTTTGCTCCATTTTGGAATGAGATAATCAAAAGCCTGCGTGAGGAAGATTTTATTAGCAATAGGTTAGTAGAAAGAAACTTGCTGGTTGACAATGTTTCAAAAATCTTGTGCATTGAAGCTTGAAGGCTTTGCATTATTCAACCAATTTCTTTTCTGTTTCTTTTCTTATGTTGTAAAGGAGTCAACAAAACTTCTGTGTGCAACAAAAACTTATGCAAAATGACTTGGTGGATTATGCTGTATATTTTTTTACCAGGCTTTACATATTTTGACCTCTTGAATATTTTTTCTTTCATTTACTCAATGTTGAAGGATGCTTTATCCTCCTTTAACTATGCATTTCTTTTTCCGTCTGTTAATATTTCTTTTGCTGTAAGGAAATGTAAAATAATGATTTGTTGTCTTTTTGGGTTTTAAAGTCCTGTGTTGCCCGTCATAGCTTTTTATTAAATATTTATTTGTTTTTTTTTTTTTACCAATACAGGGAAATGGACCTACTTTCTATTCCCAGCAATGCAGGAAGTCTGAGATTAGTTCAATGGCCTTTGTTTCTTCTAAGCAGTAAGGTAGAACTGCTGTGCTATATGAATAACTTGGAATAGATTTTAAAGAGTTTGCTTTAGTTTTCTGGGACTCCATATGCTTTCTGACTTGATATCTTTCTTTTTCAGATCCTGTTGGCGGTAGATTTGGCTTTGGACTGCAAAGATACACAGGCAGATCTGTGGAGCAGGATCTGTAGGGATGAATATATGGCTTATGCAGTAAAGGAGTGCTACTGCAGTATCGAAAAAATATTATATTCCTTAGTTGATGATAGGGAAGGAAGACTTTGGTATAAACTTTACTGCTCTATCTTGTATACTTTTGTGTTTCATTTTTTGAGATAAACAAAGGGTATATATTCATTAAACCCATCAACAATGTTAAGGAATGTCAAGGGATTTACTGATTGTA
>Ga0315913_1000676_pt1 | contig 32473 bp, 22 predicted proteins | sample MpolsnodulesMG_FD_207736 | JGI IMG/M metagenome (GOLD analysis project Ga0315913, IMG submission 207736) | Medicago polymorpha root nodule microbial communities from Los Angeles, California, United States - small nodules | ecosystem: Host-associated > Plants > Roots > Nodule | place: USA...
ATTTGTTTGTTATATTGTTGGTGTCATTCACCAACAATATAAGCACTGACAAAAAAGACAAGCATATACCGACGCTACCTATGTTCGTGGTTCACATTTGGGGCGTTCCACGGCGGCGGCGGCTGGTCTAGGTTCTTATGGGTGGATGGGTCGTGTTTCTGGTAAGGGTTCCATTCATATTTGGGTCTGCTAATCCTTTTGAGTTTGTGTTGAAACGTGATTGATTGTTGTTCTGCTCGAATTCATTGGGATGATTCTCCAACGGACTGTCTTGGTAACTAGAGATTTGTTGGAATGCTTCTATTCGACAATGGATGGTTTGGATCGAAAGGGCGATTAAGGCTTGATGCTGCTTTGCAGGGAGTTTATGGAACTTGAATTGTTTTTGCGTTGACAGACGATTCATATGCCAACTTAGATGTTCCAAACACCTACTCATTACTCTATTCTGGATAGTGTTTGTTTTGGGTTTCGTATCCTAGTCATCCCTTTGTTTGACACGGGATTGTGTGAACTCGAAAGAGTTGCTAAAGCTTGATGTCGTTGTTGTAAGGAATTGATGGTACGTGATCCGTGTTTTTGTTGGCGGTCGGTTCATTCATCAAATTATAGACCTACCTGATATTGATTAGGGTTGGATCCACTGTGGTGTTCTTTTTTTTGTGCATTACCTGTTAGGGTTGGTTCCCATGGATTAACTGGGTCAGGTTTTATGTCCCTTAATTTTTATGTAATTTCCTTTTTTTTTTTTAATAATAATATACAAGAACAATTGGCGAAAGATTAAAGTAGGATACCAACTTAGTTGGATGGCCCTTTATTATTTTTGATGTCATTCTGTTACCAAAAATAAAAAAATATTGTTCATGTTATTTGAAAAAATAATTATAATTTATTTTTTTTAATAACAAGATAAATACAGTTTGTTATAATATAAAAGTGTAAAAAAATTATATATAAATTTAAATCAAAATCAAAATTAAAATTAAAATCAAAATTTTTTAAAAATTATTATTCGTAATTTACTCCGTCTGAAGACCAATGATAAAATAAAAAACTTCCCTTAAAAAAATAATAAAAAAAGTCTAAAAAATCAAAATATAAAATAAAACCCTATATAAGCGAGAAACCCCACACTCCTTCCTTCACTCTTTACATTCTTAGAAACGATTTCCGATTTATGTTTTCGCTCTCTTCGATTGAAATCATTCGATCTCCGATTTAGGGTTTGCCGATGACTCTATACCTTCTCAAAAGTGCATCATCGTTTTCTTCCGTTCGCCACCGTTTTTGCTTTATGAACCTTGGCAGACTTTGGTGTTCTTTCAAAATCATCTTTCGTCATTGGACTTGATCAATTTTCAAATTTAGGGTTTTCGTTTTTCTCTCTTAAAAATCTCTCTTTCATTTCATTCTTATTTTTTCTCTTTCGCTCTTATAGTAACGCACTTGATTCACTCATTCTGAAGTTATATTAATCGTTTTCTGTGATACGAGGTTGTTTGTTCGCTACGACAACAAACAACCTCATTGGTGATTTGATTCAATAATTGTTGAATTTTGTGATTGAATTTGATGGCTATACCGAAATTGATACCTGGATTTCGATTCTCTCCAACGGGAGTTGAATTGATTAAATACTTTCTTAAGAGGAAAGTGTTGGGAAAAAAGTTTCATAATGATGTCATTGCTGAACTTGACATATACAAATACGCTCCTTGGGATCTCCCAGGTAGTTTTTATCACCAATTTAGTATAGTGTTTTTTCCATGTGTGTTCATGTGTTTGGTTTGATTAAGTTTCTGTTTTTTGTTTGTTTGTTTTTCAGAATTATCTTATCTCCAAAACGGGGATTTGGAGTGGTACTTTTTCTGTCCGATTGAAAAGAAGTATCGAAGTGGGCCAAGGATGAAAAGAGCTACGGAAATTGGGTTTTGGAAAGCTACTGGTCAAGATAGAGCTGTTCAACAGAATAATCAAACTGTGGGGATGATTAAAACCCTAATATTTCACACTGGAAAATCACCTCGTGGTGATCGAACCAATTGGGTTATGCATGAGTATAGGCTTGAAGATAAGGACTTGGCTGACAAACAAATTGTTCAGGTAGTCATTTCTTTCTTAGTTGTTTTGTATGAGCTTTATATGGAGATATATGTGTATCAGTTGCCGCATATTGAAGTGGTGAATATGTGGCAGATTCGTAATTGTGCCTTTGTCTGTAAATGCATATAACATACCTTTTACTTGTAGTCTTGATACCATTGGCATATATTCCTCCTTTTCAATGTAACAATAAGACCGGAATATGCTTTTGATGCTCAAATTTACATTTGTATTCATGTCTCCACCTATTGTGTCACTAATGACATTAAAGGACACAACTTCTTTAAATGCCAGGCAGCGGCTAAGCTAGAGTAATTTTTATGAGGGGCCAATTACAAAGATTTTTTTAGGCAAAGAAAATTATCTATTTAAAAATTTTATAGATTAAATTTAAGGGTTAAATATGTTTAATCTCTATAAACTTAGGCTTCAAGGAGACAAATATATTCATAATTGAATATTTGCTAAATAGACTAACAGTTTATTTTTCAACGCCAACAAATAAGCTATTTGTATTAAACTATCGTTCATTTTGTTTGGCTATTCAAAACTTTTACTGTTAAAAATGCTTTCACTGTAGTTGTAGAGACCGAAATGTCAAAATATAAGACAAATAAGTTTATTATTCAAGTAATTATTTTTTAACCTTTTAATTTATGCTAAGTTTTTACAAATAAATTTGTTTGAGGTAGCTAGCTATATTAATATACTAAGTTATTCAATATAAATAAAAAATTTGGGGTAGCCAAAGCTACCCCTTACCTGTAAAAGGATTCGCCCCTGATGCCAGGGTTATCCTTCAAAGGGTGAAATGTGGAGTTTTAACTTCTAATAATTGATTGCAGTTTAGTTCATGATAGTTTTGCATGAAGGATAATCCTTGAAATAGAGTTATGTTATTTCTTTAGTTATATCTAATCACTGGTTTTACCTTACCTTATAAAGCACATTTTTTACTTTCGAATAGTTGAACCCTTGAAATAGAATTATGTTATTTCATGTTTTGACTAACACCCAAAATGAGATTTGCTGTTTTAACACGACAAAGTTGGTATCCCTTCTCGCTTTCTTTTAATTTTTTGAGAATTTTTCCATCATATTCTCGTTGTGAATATGTTTTTAACAAGTTCTCTTGGTATGACAGGATTCCTACGTGATCTGTAAGGTATTTCAAAAAGAGGGTCCTGGTCCTAGAAATGGGGCGCAATATGGGAGACCATTTAATGAGGAAGACTGGAGTGATGATGAAGTAGGAATACCTTTTGCTGAATCGGCTGCACTAGTTCCCAGTTTGCCTGTGACATCTAATTGTTCTGTTCTAAATGATCAGAATCTCCAAACTAGTGAATATATTGGTTCAATATCCATGCCGTGTCAATCAGAATTAGTGCCTTCTCCGGACCGAACAAATTCATGTCAAACAGGATTGACACCTTCTCCTGACCCTGCAAATCCATGTCAAACAGGATTGAAGCCTTATCCAGACCCTGTGAATTCTTGTCAAACAGGAGGATTTATGCCGTCTCCCAACCCAGCAAATTCATGTCAAACAGGATTGACGCCTTCTCCTGACCCTTCAAATTCTTGTCAAACAGGATTTATGCCTTATCCAGACCCTGTGAATTCTTGTCAAACAGGATTTATGCCTGCTTCCGACCCTGCAAATTCATGTCAAACAGAATTTATGCCTTATCCAGACCCTGTGAATTCTTGTCAAACAGGATTTATGCCTGCTTCCGACCCTGCAAATTCATGTCAAACAGAATTTATGCTGTCCCCTGACCTTGCGAGTTCATGTGAAATAGGATTGATGCCTTTGCCCGACCCTGCAAATGATTCATATCCAGACAATCAAGCTGTTAATAATGATGATGACGATATTCTAGCAATGCTTGATATTTTCAAAGACAACAGTGTATTGCCTGCACCCGACCCTGCAAATGATTCATATCCAGACAATCAAGCTGTTAATAATGATGATGATGATATTCTAGCAATGCTTGATATTTTTGAAGAGAATGGTGTATTGCCTGAAGTATGTTAATCTGTTTTTTCTTCCTTCTACTTATGTTTTTCTGGGAACAGTGAAGTTTTTTTTTTTTTATGTCTGGTTTTAGTGTTCTCTATATTTGTAGACTTGTTGTTTTATCTATCCCCTGCAGTTTGCATTGTCTCCTCATAATGTTAATGCCATTTTACTAAATCATAGGGATTTATATAGTCCTTGATTTCTTGAAGGATAACTGAGTGTTGACATTATTATTGGTGTCAGGAAAACATTGCTGAAGGTGCACTTTTAACTGACTTTTTTGATGGCTTGGAAGACGTGGATTGCTCGGCTGAATTGGGATCTGTTGGCCAGAATGCGGACTTTAGCACATACGGACTGGCTTCTACGGGCAATGTTGTGGGGCATGACGACTTCGATTTCATGGAGTTGATTGTTCTAGACTCTGATACGTTCTGGCAGACCCAACCTGAAAGTTGGAGTCGAAATAAATAAATTTATGGGTCTTTCGGCGTGATATTTTCAGAGAGCACTATTGCTGTTGTGCTAGCTAGGAGGTGATTCAGTCGTTGGCTCTTTTGGAGAAAGACTCATTGTTTGAATTGGGTTGACTTTATATATATTTAGTACCTAATAAATAATAACTAGTACCTAATAAATAATAACTGAAGTATTATCGTGACTTTAGACTTGTGTTGCTTTGCCTTTGATAATTGTCTGAGAAAATTGTGAATAAACACGCTCTTGGTGGTTCACGTTAACATTATCAAAATCAATGTTTTTTTTTTTACAAGATCAACATCAATGATTTATAATCAAATGTTTGTTACATTCCTATTACTATTGGGTGTTTTGCATGCATGTTGTCCCTTTAGAACCTTGTTTGGACAATTTGTTTATCTTAATGTTTTATTCTATAGTATCTTGAAATGATGTCATTTTTGGAGGTTCAAGAAAATACCAAAATAAATATTTTGTTGATAAATTAACCGTGTTTTTCCTTATTTAAATTCAGGTAAAAGTTGGATAGTTAACGCAGGCATATTTAAACTTTGTAAATTCAATATGATAGCTAAACCTATACAGTTGCAGGCATATTTAAATTCAATATGATAGCTAAACATGTAGGGTGTATGTAAATTGGTTGATACTATAACAAGTTTTTGGTCGTATAAGTCAATTTTACTTTTAGTCCTTGTAAAAAAGCAGACCTGTTTTGATCCTATAAATTTTTCAACACATACCTTTAGTTTTTGAAAAATTAAATTTAGGTCTAAATTTTCAATATTGTTATATTGAAATTTTGGTGTCTAAAAAATTTGTATTTAATTCATTACAGGTTAAGAATATAGTTTTTTTTATAATGTTCTTAACGTGTTTGGGAAAAATCATTTAAAATAGGTGTGTTGGCAAACATTAATACTAATGGTTTGTCAAGGGCCTTAGTGAGAGTAAGTGTTAACTGCCAGATACCTAACTACCTACTTGATAATAAGTGTGCATAATTAGAGACCTTAATAATCATTTTAATGTTTTATATTTGTTTATTCTATATGCTTAGAACAACTTAATTGAGCAAGATGACCCAATTCTTGATGAATGAGCAACACTTTGTTGGGACGAGATTGCACCAACACCCATCATCATGTGATTCGATTTTGATGTTCAATAGAAGATTTGATTTTAAACAAAAGAGGAAATTAGATGAGATTTAGGGATTTGGAGATTAAATTTGGGATTTAGGGATTTGAGATTCAATTCGGGGATATTGATTTTCGATGCAGGGACCAAAGTGACCATTTTCTACTTTCACTTTAGTCTATGTGACATCTCATACACTTTCTCAACACAACATTTGCACCTCGTCGATTAACAGAAGTTTTTAACATCAAAAACTAAACTGACAACAGAAGTGCACATCCATGGACTACTTTGTATTTAATATTGAGCAAGAGACCTTTGTTAAAGTGACTATTTACTCATTTTTTTATATTCAAATTTAAATATATTTGAGTGATTTTTGAATTAAGTCACAATCATAACATATAGATTTTTCTGTGTAAAAATACAAATGTTTTATTATTCATTATAATTTATTTTAGTTTAAATGTAGATAAGATATACAAGTACTCTGGTACCCTACAATGATGATGAATATTGAAGTAATTATCCACGAGAGGACAAGTTTGAGTAATAATGTTTTTGTGAGTACTGACCTACTGACCTGCTCATTGCAATCTAATTCTTTAGCTCCCAATCAAGGTAACTTATTTCACAATCCTCATGCATTGGCTATTTAGTACACATTTTTGTCCAAAATTTCTACTATCCAACTTTCTCCTAATTTAGAGCTGTGTAATTTTTTAGTAATGGGACAATGACTTCATCAACAATTTGGTTAATTTAAGTACATAGGTTATATTCAACAACTTGGATAATTTTTTTAACGAATGATTAACAAATACTTGTTGTGTTCCTTTTTAATTGTCGTTTTGAAATAGTAACATCAAATTAAGGAAGTGGATTATTGCATTTTTATTATTCTTATCATACCCTCGTTTAATCCACCAATAAATTTTTATTTTTTTCACAAAATTTCTTCTTTTAAATAAATTTAATGTATTATCTTTCTCTTAATCAGTAGTTAGTTACTCTCTCTTTCTCCATTTTTTTTGCACACACTTTATCTCTATTCCATAACAAACAATTATAAAAAAAAAATGAAAATTTTAACTTTCTTTCAACTCCTTGGTTTCAACCAATACTAGATTCATAGCATGTGACATAAATTTAAATGTTAAAGAAAACAAAAAACAGACTTTGTTTTTTTTTTAAAAAAACTTTGTTTAAAAAAACAAGCTTTAGTTTTTCAAATACATAGCATTTTAAAAAAAGCAAACTTTAGTTTTTCGTATACCTAACATAAATTAGTTTTATCGTAAAAGACAAGAGTAATTGAGAAATGGTATAATTAACAAATCATACACTTAAAATACCAAACGATAATTAAATAGGAACATTAAATCCGTAGTCAAACGACAGTTAAAAAGAAACGGAGGGAGTATATGTTTAACAAGATATCACATATTATTAATCATTCACTGAACCTAGGAGTGGGAACATGCCAGACCGCTCGACATGGGTCTACAACCTAGCCTATTTAAAGCCTAGTTCAGTCCAGTTCATTTAATAAAAAGGTCAGACTCAAGTTTTTCTAAGCTTATTTACTTAAATATACCATATTAAAGCTTACAGAAAAGCCTATTAAGCTCGTCAAGTCAGCCTATTAAGTATTTTTTATATATAATATACTTTTCATTATTGATATTGTTGAAGTTTTTTTCTTCATAAACTCAAACCTTCGTATGATTTGGTTATTTAGTTGTAGATATATTGGTGTGATTAAACCTTCGTAAGATTTCTTTATTTAGTAGTAGACTTATTCGTGTGCTTTAGATCTTCATAAGTTTTGACCTATTTAATAGCAGGCTTACAAGTATTGTTAGACCTTAGTGTAAAATAGACTTTTAAATAGGTTTTCAAGCTTCACCAGACATTTAAAAAGGTCAAACTAGACCTTGAAAACGAGCCTATGACGAGTAATAGATTAGACTCAGACCTATAATTTTTGAAGTGGGCTAGCCTTAGGCCTTACAAAACACATCTCGATCTAGCCTATTTCCACCCCTAACTGAACCTCGATTAATCGAAAGTTTTAATAATTTTACATGTTTTACGAGAGGAAAATAATTTTAAATGTTATTAACCATAATTTTAAAACAACCAATATTTTCATTCAAAAAATTGAAATTAATTATTGTGTTAATAGGGACGATGTTTGGATAGTGTCATAACGGGGTTAAAATCCTCTCTGTTTATAAAAATAAATGGAAGATGCAATTTGGAGAGAAATAGACACAAAAAATAAGATGTGAGTTCCATTATTAAATGGGTCCCACTATTATTAATTATTTTTTACTTTTTATGTGTCATTATCTCCCTAAAGAGAAATGTTAACAACACACCTTCTAACACACACTTTTCAACACACTCCATTTGATTGGTTAAAATACATACGAGACCCACCAAATCCATATGGGACCCACATAATTTGATGAGACCCATGTGAATTTTAACAAATCAAAGAGAGTGTGTTGAAAAATGTATGATAGAAGGTGTGTTGTTAGCATTCCTCTCTTCCTAAATAGAGGAAATAGAGAGGAAAATAAATGGAGAGAATCTTGACCCGTTATAACGGGGGTGGAAGTAGTAGCTTCCCCAATCAAACATCAATCATCAATGAATTGATTCGATGCCCTCTCGGTCTAGTAGAGATCTAGAAATCAATTGAAATAAAATACAATAAAATAAAGATAACAAAGAAAGTTTGAGAGACATACGCACAAGCATGCACTTGATGTGACATTAATTACCACTATAAAATCACAATGGACCCCAATAGAATATTATCATGTTATGACAGAAGTGCTTCATGGTCCTCTTCTTGGTGCAGATTCAACAAAACCATGCATACATTCGGTGATTGCGTAAACGATTAAAGTTAGCTTTTAAAAATATTATCTTTAATATAGTTTTAAAGTATGTAAACATAACTATTAGTCTATAATTTTTTTTTAAAAAAACTATTAGTTTATAAAGTATATGAAATTCGTTTTCTTTTTCCTTTCCTTTTTGACAATGAAAACCGTTATTTTCATTTTCAACGTACATGAAAATCTTGTTCCTGTTTTTTCTTACGAAGAAGTCAAAATAACATATCGAATTTGTGACATATTGTTATGTAATTATATTTTTTTTTAGGGAATATTGTTATGTTAATATGTGGTCTTAATTATAGACTAAAATGATAAGTTTTATCCTTAAAAAAAAATGATAAGTTTTATATCATTTAGAAACTAGTATTTATTAGTTTTATATTTATAAGAACTAGAAGCAATCCATAATGATTGTACCAAAAAAAAAAAAAGAAGCAATCCATAATGATATTTAGAGACAAATTAATGATATATTTCAAAGGGTACTTCTAACTTGTGTCCTTAGGGCACATGTTAAGAAACCTAAAAGAAGAAACATTGTCTAAAATTTTGTGCATTTAAATGATTAAAAAGTTAAATATTGAATGCAATGCACACATTCCAATAAGTTTTTTCTATATTTGAATCATTAACTTGTGTCTTGAAGGCACACGTTAACATTTCCCTATTTTACATAGAGGTTCGCAGGGACGGACCCAAAACTTGAGTAGTTTGGGCAGTCTATGTATAAATTTGTAGCATTAAGTATATGCAACATTTTGTTTTTAATTAAAAGTATAATTACATATCATCAATTTCCTCTACAATATATATTTTTTGTCAATAGTCTAGTGAATGAAGCTCATGCATTTATAAACATGAAAAAGTAGGAAGTCTAATGTTCGAATACTGATCCGTGTATATTACTGCTCTTGCAACTATCAATTGAGTAGTGTTTATATGACGTTCTCTATGCTATTTTAATATATTCTAATACTATTTAATAATTTTCTCATTTTTAATGTCAATAAAAATACCACTTGATATAAATAACTAAGCAATCACGAGAATGCATGAATTTGTAGCTTTTTTTAGCAAAAAATTTGTAGCTAATGTTAAATGTATAAATTTGTAGCTAATGTTATTTTCTTAAATGTAGGCCACTTATTCAATCATGACAATTTTGTTTCTATCATTTCATCAATAAATTATATCAAATCACATTTGATTTAATAATAAGATTAGTGATGGTTATACGGTGCGGGAGTCTTACAATTTTCTCATCAACAACGGTAATACGGTGGACAGGTCGACGATAGATGATGTATGACACAAGTTTATTCCTTCGAAGGTATCTCTGTTTGCGTGGTGCCTTCTCCGGAACAGATTGCCTACTAGAGACAACTTGGTACATCGATGAGCTTTGCCTATTTCTGACTCAGTTTGTGTGTCTGGTTGTGGTGAATCAGAAACCGCCGCCCATCTATTCTTTGAATGCAACACTTTCAGCTTACTTTGGTCTCATGTGTTACAATGGTTGGGTCTTTCTGCGGTGCTTCCAGGTGACAGTCGTCATCATTTACTTCAATTTACTGATATGGCTGGATTACCTAAAGTCACTTACTCTTTTTTAAAAATAATTTGGTTTGCTACTGTGTGGGCTATTTGGAAGGAAAGAAACAGACGCGTGTTCCAAAATGTGGCAGGTGACTCTCCCTCTATTGTTGATATAGTTAAACTAAATTCTTTCTTGTGGCTAAAAGTATCTCAGACATCTTTTAGTTATAGTTATCATGAATGGTGGAAAAATCCACTTCCTTGTATGTGTGCTATTGTGTAATTCCATGTAACTTTATGGAGGTCCTTTCTTAAGATTGGTACCATCCTATGGTGTTTTTGTTGGTTGGCTTACCTTTTGCATGTCTTATGCACGGTAATTCGACCCTGTTTATAATATATATCATTTTAGTTTGTTAAAAAAAAAAAATAAGATTATTGATCTAATAATAAAAAAATATACAACTATCTCAGTTTTTTTAAATCAACTTAATTAATGAACAATAATATCAGTCGCAATATAATATGACATATAAACATGAACTTAAAAACTAATATAAGCTGATTATATTGCGTATCATTTTTTTTTGTCTTTTTACTGAGCCAAGTTTTGCTTAGATTCAGAACTTCAAACATGAGATTAGTGTTAAGGCTGTTAGAGATACTGCTAGCCACATACAATAAGTTAGATGAATCCCAAAATAATATGATAATACCAAGCCATCAAACAATAATTTAGTTGCAGTGAAGATCGCATATTCATACCAATATCTTTATTATTAATACATCAACATCAAGCATATGATAGGAGTTATATCTGATACGTACACGTTTACAACCAAAGGTTGATCGACGTGGACCTTTTCAATGGCGGTGCCTGCCCAGACTATTCCACCGTTACTCTCTCCTCCTCCGTACCTACCAACATCATCACAACACGTAAATACGTTCATAATTCACTTACCTCTTTTTATTTCCATTTACATACAAACCATACAAAACACGTTTCATAGTCTTTTCTATATTCTCTCTCTCTCTCTCTTTCTATTATGTCACCATCTGTACCTCACCTATTGTGCCACGTGTAACCCACCTTTTATGGTTCACCACGTTGCGGGTTGCGTGGTCCTTCACCTAAGGCTCATATTATAGGCAATTCACCAAATATTCCAAACTATATATAAAGGACACGATTCAATTCACATTCTTCCTTCAATTCAGCAACAACAACAACTCCGCGATTGATTTATAGAAATAGAAATTTATAAAAGTGCTGTGAGGGACTTTTTATATTTATTAAGGTTTGCATATTTTCATTATATCTCATCATACAAAAATGGAGGCACCTATGGCTAGGTTACCACCCATTCAAAGAACTTCATCGATTGAAAGAGAGCCTAGGACCCTTGACATAGGCCAAATTCAATCTGCAAGGGTAAGTGAATATGTAGAATAATTTTCTCTATTTTTTAATAGAACAATTTCCTTCCATTTATTTCTCTCTCTTTTTCATCTATTAATATTATTTTTGGATTGGTTCTTCTAACAATGGTATATTGATATGGATTTATTCACAGAATTTAGCAATATATATATTGAACACAAAGACCTTTGAAGAAGCTTCCAGAATTTTCACTGAGGTAGTTATATATTTACTATGTTTTCAATAGTTTTGGCTATATATTTTGGAATATAATTACTAATGAATATATGTTCGAAATTTGGAGTTCTACCAATTATCATTTCTTTGTAAAAAAAAAAGAAAGAAAACGACATTGTATATGATTTGGTCTTGTTGGTCAGCATAGTTTTATTTTGGACTCACGGCGGCAGTTTTATTTTGTCCCTTAAAGAGCCTTTGAATTAGTTCATAGTATCTTTTAAGTTAATTTGTGATTTCGAGTTTAAATTTGAGTTTGTAAAATTTCTGATTAGAGAGATTAATCTTGTTGGGATAGGTCTAAACCAAAAAAAATACCAGTGTTTTTTTTTTTTTAAGGCAATAGCAACTCGTAAAGGTATAACAAAATATATTTATGTATATAAGCCTGTAATATATTTATGTGCGCATGTTTGATAGTATTATGGATTTAATTACATAATGTGATTGTGAGTACGAAAATTTAATTAACTGGGACACCAATAATAATATTGATTAAATGGCAGGGATTGCAACCAGTGGTGAGTGCTGCTTCTAGCATGGGATCCGGTAACATGGATTTGGGTGAAGAATTGGAACTAGTCCCCCAAGAAGCATCACTAGAAGCATTCAGGGACATAGCATCTGCACCTTTCTAGCTATAATAACTATACTCAAATTAAATATACATGCTCACTCAACAAGTGTTCATGATCTTTGAGCTTAGTTGTAGCTTGTACATATATAAAAATATATGCCATACCATACGGGATGAAATTTTGGGTTTCCAACAATTATTTTTTATCATTTGTTTTCATCTCTCTTGGATGCACTTTCAATTTCAATTTCAATGCAAAACTAAAATTCTATTTTTTCTTAGGGGAAAAGCTCGTCTACATGTGCCTACAGATTTTTTTTGGAATTCTTTGATACCGGAATAATAAAATTAAATAATGTGAAAAAATTTAGCCAATGAATATCTAATAAGTAATATTGTTTGAATCATGTGGTAACATTAATAAATATTTGTGTCGCCGTTATAAAGTCTCTCTAATGTTAAAGGAATCCCTAATGTTTTAAAATTCTCTAATGAAATTTTTTTGTTGAAAGAAAAAATTGAGGAAAATTAGCAAAAAAAAAAAAAAGACGATGTCTTTAAACTATTTCCAATAGTATAAGATACAGTGCAGATGATATTCCAATATTATACAATAACTATTTCCATCACACAATGAATCTATTAAAGACAAATGAAATAAAAAATACAAAAATCAGGGGTGTTCTAGAACATAATATAAAATTATAAAACCTACTCTGTTGCAATAAAAAACTTCTAAAACAAAATTAGGAATAAGATTTTAATTTATGAATCAAAGCGAGGAAAAAAAAAGATAGGGGTGTACCAAATAAGATTACTTATACTTGTTGAAGAATTTACACATATAAAGAACAAATAAATTTTGTTATTTTTGTGTATTTTTTTCTTCTGTAATAGTCTTAACTATTTATTATTTCATTCTATTATTTCTCTCTGTAATAAATATAGGTAAGAGTATTATTGACAAACCAATAATTAATGTTGTATTGAAACTTGAAAGTGACAAGTAATGTAAAACAAATTTATTCTTCAAAAGTACAAGTATTGTGAAACAAGGGAGTAAAACAAAATGAAATATTTAGTTAGGTGTAACTAGATTCGCGGTACAGTGTAGATTGGTGTGGAGATATTTAACCAATCAACTTAGTTTGAATTGGTTTGATTGTTATGGTTTTTTATGAGATATTGCAATTTTTTATTTTCAACATTAAAACAAAGTTAAAAAATTAAAATAACTTATTTTCAATAATATTTCAAATTTCATCTAACATTACAATTCCATACAACAATGTTCTTTAAACCAAATTAAAAACATTCAAAAAGTAGTTCTCTATTGTAAGAAATGTAAAGTACTAAGTGCAGGTATCATCAAATTAAAATACATAAATACATTTTTGTAATAAAAAATAAAGAAGAAACTTAACAATAGAAAATACGACATTCTATTAAAGCTCTCATTGAGTTTCCATGTTGTTGTTTGATGCAGTTTGTTCGATGTATAAAATAAAAACCGCAAATCTAACTAAACTACACAGTTGAATAAAAAATGGTCTGAATACTTCCAAAACATCTATTAACTATTTAACAGAAAATGTATACAAAAATGTATCACTCTAGGGTTGGTGCAGCACGAAAGTAATAAAAGTTCTTAGCTTTGTTTTTATTAGGGGATAAAGATTTTTAGCTTATTTTCAATATTAGAGTCGGCTCTTTTATTTGCTTATCAGAAAGAAAAAAATTATATGGATTTCTCCGAGATGTTTGATCCTTATCCCAACATCTATCTATATATGGTAAACAAGTATAACTATGTATTTGGATGCACCTCTGCCATTTGATTATCACGTTTTGAGGTACTTTGGACATGGAAATGGAGAAGTCACAATATGTAGTTTTTTGGTAGAAACGCATTTAGAGCAAATGTGACGTGGTTCCGCATTAATTAAGGCAAACCATATTTAAAGGGAAATGCCAAAAATTTAAACATCGAAACCCATGCACATCGATCCCGTGAAGAGGAGAAATTGAGAGACGGTAAGTGTTTCTCGTTAATTCTAACCGTTATTAAAGTGAGAGATTAAAAAGATGTGTTATTTTGAGGAAAAATAAAATGATTGTTTAACCATCTAGTGTTTCTCGCTGCTCTCCATAAGGCTCCTCACTGGTCATGTTTCGAAATTTCATGCTTATGTTGTTTTAATCCAAGGAATAAGAGACCTCTTGTCTTCAAGAAATTTCACCATCCATCATTGTCTCCGTGAAGGAAATCAGTGCGCCGATTACATGGCGAAGCGTGGGGCCAACACCAATGAAGATCTTTCTATTCATGCTACTTCTCCAAGCGACCTCCTTCCTTTGATTAGAAACGATGTCATGGGAACCTCCTTCCCTAGAGCTTAGGCCTTCGTTTTTCTTTCTTTTGCTTTTTCTGCTTCTGTTTTGTTTCCTTCCTTTAGCTTTGTAGTAAAAAAAAAACCATCTACAGTTTGTTATGTGTATACTATATCAACTGTTGATTTGTTTATCAACAGGTTATATTAATCAATTTACCCTCTAAAATTAATGTTATCCTCTATAATTAATTGTTCACTTTAGAGAACATGATCCTTTGAAAAAAAAAAGGAACATTTCATACAAGGTTTGAATGATTCGTGAAAGAATGAATACATTCATACTTTTACACCAACAAGTCTTGTGAAGATTGCATATATTTGAAAAATTAATATGGAAAAATATTTTGATAACCAACACGACGGCATTCTAATTTTGGAGAAGCTATTCAGCTTCCATTTTAAATAAAGATTTCCTCAAAAAAAAATAAAAATATATAGATGTAATTCTTCACCAAAAATGTCTATGGATCATGATTTTCAATTACTACCTCAAAGCTCATAATTGTCTCAGTTTTTCAGATCCACTTGTTATTTTAGTTAACACACAATCATCACTTATGATACTGTAGAAAATTTCATCTCAAAACGAATGACCTTATGATTTTTGGAGATTTGTTTTGAGGGTTTACCATATAGAAAATTTTCATATCGAGTTATGAGCACATTTTATGTCAGTCTGATGTAATTTAGACTTTTAGATAGTTGATAATATTGTGATATTTACTTCTTTAGAGAAGTGCTAACCATATATATAATATTTGACATTCTCCTTTTTCAACACTTACAGTGATTTCATTTTTTGTGGTGAGACTCATTTACTAACATTATTTGTTCTCTCTATCCTTCTCTATTAGAACATCATTTGCCTAAAGGAAATTGGCTGATTGTAAAATTCAAAACTATAAATAGTCCCTACATTTTGTCAAAATCAATGGCAGATCAATGAAGTTAATACACAAAACTATGCAAATATTTACATTCAATTCTTTGGCTCGTGGTATTTACTTAAGAGTAGAGAGAACAAGAGTGGTGAGAACCACCTGATACAGGTTTACATCTTTAAAGATACAATTCCGGAACCACGACTGGTGTATCATACTCTGAGACCAATCATACCGCCCCTCTCTTTGTTTGGTCAAAATATGCCACTGCCTCTGAAACCTATAATCTTGTAATTCCTACCGTAAGCTACTATCTTTTTATCCTAAAAAAGACACATGTGTTGTTTGCTGGATAATATCTAGTTCACCATCCATCGTATATTCAAGAATCTATCCAACACGGGATTAAAGAATTCTTCTGCAGTCTCAATACGCAGTCTGCACAGAATCATAACTGCTTATAAATTTCTGTGCATACATGAACACTCATCTCATATTCTTTCCGTAACTGTATTGCTGCAAATGATTCAGTTGTCTTATTTATTCTTCTTGCCACCGGCGAGAATCCGCTGGATTTGAAGCCCTCTGCTGAATGCTTGATTGTATAACAGTCTGGTTTGAAATTCCGAAACAAACGGAAACCAAGCTAATATGGCCACTGGTGTAAAGATAACCACCCCCATAAGGTATTCATACCCTCTTGATAAAGCTTTGACAGAACCCCACATTCCAATGGCTTTTACTACCGGCCGACATGCTTGTGCTATCTGCTCATGTATAATGCCAGATGATCAGACACAAACAATTTTACATTTACAGTAAAATATATGTCATTATTGAAACTTCTCTAATAATAGCATGAACTGAGATTCATATAGAGAAATATATTTCAGTTAATTAGTCATTGCTTTAATAAATGAACCTTCTTTCTATTCAACGTTAGGCAAACAAAGATAAATGATTCAACCAGTGGATAGTGACTGCAAAACATAGAGGGCCTAAAATACTAAGGAAATATCTAACAAAACAGAGGCAATGGCTGTTAGATAAGTACCTGTACAAGTGCCCACCCTGTTGGTAAAAATGCTAGAAGACTCGCAAAGATGTCTCCAAATGTAAAACTAAATAGAGTAAACATCAAGATTAGAATGACAATAGCTCCAATAAACAGAATCAACTTGAGGAGACGAAACATGAGCTGAAAATCGGCACTAAAAGTCTTTCTACCCATGGACACAACCTGCAGTTTAAGAAGCAAGCATGCCACCAACAATTAGTCGAAAAGTTATATAGAAAAAAGTTTTATTTCATGAATAGTTTGATCGTTGAAAACTGACCTTCAAAATGATCATGACAGCTACTATGACTAGCCAGGACAGACCATAAACCTGGAGAAAACGAATGTCAGAAAGCTGTTATCTATATATATATATACACACCTCGTGTCTGTTATTTCTTTTTAGTTTACTAGGGAAAGTGTTAATTAATAAGGACAAGATACTGTCTCATTGCAGTTATTTATCATCCTGTAGGTGATAGCACAACAGTGCCTGTCTAGCTCTGTAAATTAAAGGGGCTGAATTTGAATCCCAAGAGGATAATATATGGCCTAGTGTCTCCCCCTCCGTCTACATAAATAATAATATTCCCCCTCCCCCGTTTTTTTAAAATAAAATTCCCTTTAATCAAGGAACTTCTGTCTTAAAATGCTGCAGTATAGTATGGATATAGATGTTACAGCAGTTAAACCCTGAGATGCAGATTCTAGTTTGACATGAAAACATGAAGTGAAATTAAATTTGTCAAGCATAATTACCATGATGCTCTGGTCACCTCTGGCTACATGTAAATGATACACAATCCCATACTGGTATAGAAAGAAACGAAGGGACAGAACTATCTCCCAAATCAGCCCCCAAATTCCAGTGTGCTGCAGATGCTCTTGTTCCTCATCCCACCATGATTCCCAGCTCTTTGTTGAAGGAACACCAATACCACCTCGACTACTTATCCATTTTGACCAATCCTCCCAGTCCTCATATATCTTCTGCCACTCAAATCCCGATGGATTAAAAAGGAAAGGACTAAACAACCAAGAACACACCAAAAACCACATTGAGCATGAGAGAAGTGCATATGCTGTTGAGTCAGGAGTTGCTGATCCATAAATCATATAACATATGAGAAGTAAAGCTAACTCTATCCCCTTTACAAAGTGACTCCTGGAGAACATCCTGTAGTTATCTGCAAACTTCTCATGACGAACTACAAAACCACGCCCAGTTGCTCTGTACTTTGCCCCTCCATGCAGAAGAGTGCGCCCAAAATAATGCAGCTTTGTCCCTAATGAGAAAGTGAAGAAAACAGGTGCAAGCTGTAGCTGCATTATTATGAGATCACCTAAAGCAGTTCTGAACCCTCTCTCTAGTCCAATTTCCATGATCATGGGCAGAGTCATTAGAAGACCTATTTGAACAAGAGATTGAGAAGCCATTGCTGCCTTCAAAGGGTCATCCCCTTTCCTTCTAGCAAACTTAACTATAGCAGCCTCAACTCCACTCAATGACAGGTAAAGTTTGCCATATAAGAAAGCATAAACCGTCATGACCACTAACTGTGAACGGCAGAAGAAAGTTTTAGTGCTAGATGTAGACAGCTAGTTAAGAACAAAAAGATAAAATCTGAAAGAAATGTAACCAAGTCAATTATATTGCTTCGATCAAGAAGTTGTCAACTCGTAGTGTTGTTATCAGCGGCGAAGCTAGCACTATTTTTACGAGGGGGCCAAATATGAAGAAAAAAAAATTAAACACTAATATACGAAACTTAATTAATTTTACTCATATTTAATGAAACTGCAACAAAGAAAATAAAAGCTAACGATAGTTATTTATAAATGTTGAGCTCTAAGGAGTTTTTAGAAGTCAAATTTATCCATAATTGACACTAAACTAAATAGATTATCAATATTTTTATAATATCATCTCTATTTTAACTAACAAAATTGTTTGGAGTAGCCAAATAATATCATAATGGGTTAGCTACATATATACCTAAGTTAAATATTCAAGATTTTTTCTTTTCTTTTGGGGTAGCCAATGCTACCCCATGGGTGTGAAGCCCTTCGCCCCTGGTTGTTATCTTTCTTACCTGAGATCATCAATATTTGGAAGCTACTTTAGCTCTTGACTAATCTAAGTCAAGTTAGATGCACTAACTGGAGAGAGCTAAAGTTCTCCCAGGATTTTTTTTCCCCAAGACTTGAATCTCAAGATTTACACAAAAAGAACAAAACTCCTAGCTACTTAAATCAACAAGCCTTGGTAAACTCACAAGTATGAGGGTAATCCTAGATTTTAACGGATCATAAAATAATTTCCATACTCATTGCTCTTATTATTATATTAATAGACCATTAGATAAATTTTAGCAACAAAATTTCCTAAAACAATTATTGCTTTTCCATAAAAAGAAATATAACAGTATTTTTTGCGTGATCATTACCATTGAGCTGATATAAAACCCAACGGTTGTAAAATAAAACGATAGCATTCGGAAAAAGTCAAATCGATGCCCCAACCGGTAGATATCCCTGCTTAGTATCTGCTCTCCATTACCACATGCCACTTTTGCTTCAAAAAGAGAGATTTGATTAAGCCCGACATCCCTACCCTTTCCAACTTGGATGTATTCATGATGAGTAATATTCCCACGTCTTAGTGTTGAGTTGAATCCTGAATAAGAAAAGGCACGTGTGATGCAGAGAAATAACTATCCATACCACTGCCAAAAATATATATCAAGAATATTACCTGCAAATATATCCTCGCTCAGATTGATGCCACGAGAAGCCTTGCTGATTCCTCCGCGGGTTAAATGGAAAATTCTATCAAAAACATCTGGATGACCATAGTGGAATCGAACCCTACAATTGAAAATATATATTTATCATAGCTCATCAAACAGAAAACACGTATTTTAATTATATTATATGTATTTTAATTTTTTTCCGTGACAATGACAGAGGATAGAAAAAAGAAAATTCTAATGGTTAACGGATTATTGTCACGAAAAAATTAAATAGCAAGGGTGGTAAGTGAACATTCTACTTGGGGAAAAGTAAAAAAAATCATCAGTTGAATATGCTAGCCTCTGAAACCAGTCTTAAATTGAAAAGGCTGGCGGAATAAGATAAACAAGCACTGCATGAACGACCAAGAAATAAAAAACATAAAACAAACAAAAACTTACTTTAATGGTCTTGCAAGAACTCTTTGACCAATAGTGACAAAGCTAGTTTCTTGATTTGACATAAACCAAGCCAAGGAAGAGACACTGTAACAGGTGATAAATTCAGTAATATAAAATCTAAACTTGATAGTATTAGCATAGGTAGAAAAAAAAATCATAACCTGCCAGTAAAGATATGCTCACGAACACCTAGTATGGTAGGCGGGCGCACTCCATGATCCTCGTTAAATTCTTCCAGAAGATTGCGCATTTTTAAAGCTTCTTCCAAGTAATTATCCTATAAGAAATTTTCAAATACACCATCTTCAATTTGCACTGACATCCACTGTCAACTTCATAAGGCTTCATTTTATATATTTTACCTGGTTCATGTCAATAGTCTGAAGAGCTTCCCCTCTAGTAAAAATAATCGCATGGTTTTGGTTTTCCGGCTTCCCTTCTCCTAATTTTGCTGGACCCGGAAGTTTTATTCGAAATATTTCCTTCAGAGAAGATACAAAATCAATTATTTCTAAGGCAGCCATTAGGAATTAACTACTTATCTTATAACAATATGCATTTACTTGGTCACGTTTGTCCACCGCTTTGATCAGTACAGAATAATAAACTTTCTGCACTTTTCCACCTTCTCTTTCTTCAACTTCATCAATATACGCAACACGAAGTGAGGGATTGCTATAAATAGAGAACCAAAAATTAGATTCTTCAATCAAGTGGACTTGGGAAACTAAAAAAGACAAATCCATGTTGACTTAATATATACAAATTAAATTAACAACAGACGAACATACTTAACCATCAAATTCAAGATATCCGTAGCACGGCGGTCTCCGCTACGCTTCTGATTCCCATAGTTCTGACAGGTAGCAACATATGTGAATTTCATGTCAGCCATAGCCTCTAAATTCGCATATAGGGACCTATGACTCTTTTTGTCTTCCTCAGATGGAAGTGTAATAGCTTTATATCCATCGAGGATCTCTGCACAAAACCAGAAATAAAAAATGAAAAAAAGGGGCAATCATCTTGGCAGATAACTAACTGCCCTTTTGAGCCATAATGATGAATAGGAAAAGACTTTCTACTAGATTTCAGGTAAAAAAGGACATGTTTGTTAAAGGTGTGTACAGATAAGAAAACAGTAAGGTCCCAGGGTTTGCAAAAAACTAAAAATCTGGTGCGTTCTATGGTACCTATACATTCAGCTAAATATCTCTCATACAATAAAAGCAACTTAGTCTTACCTCTGTCACTAGCCATATCAAGAAATGCCTGGAGCTTTAACGCCCTCCGGTAGTACATCATTCCCCTAACTACAATAGTTTATAAGAGGAAAAATATCAATCGGCCAAAATGCAGCCAGAGGGGAGGGGAAAGGGAATCATCATATACCTGTCCTGCAAAGAGTTTGTCCTCTTAATGAGGCCCAGTGACGTAGTTGTAATATATTCTCATCTTTTTCCCATATTTCACTATCTTTCTTACAATCAAGTCGCTCCATGAAGTTATTCCATTCATCTGGCAAAATTACTAAATTTCACCCAGTCCGTTCTATATTATCATTATACAGTCAATAGAGCTATGATGTGTGAAATGTTACAAACCAGGGAAGATCTTTTGCAAATAATATATGATTGACACACCATCTTCGTTTTCAACCTCAATGTCATTCTTAGAGTACACGGTCTCTTCACTGTAGTATGGAGTTAGGACACTGAAAAGAAGAAGCAAAGAGGTTATATATAATAAGCACAGGACAGTTTCTTGATGTATCACATTTTGAAACTTACGCATAAGAAATTCTACGACAGACAAAAATAAATAACAAAAGAAATGTGTAATATATATATAAAAATAAGATAATAATCAATTTAAGACGATAAAACCGCTAAAACAGAAAATCAATTTGATTTCATGACGGAAATCGACCATGGAATCATATATGTGCTACAAAGAGTGATGGAGAGATATTGGAGGATCAAAAGGCCTATACATGATTTTTTTTCAAGGGCCTATACATGTTTTTTAATGATTTTGAAGGGCCTATAGTGCCCGAAGAGTGAAACAATCTAAAGAAGAAGAAAAAATCAAATAAACTGATGGATATAGCTTCTATTAGCTTTATTTTTAATTTGCACCATTTAGTTTACACACAAAAGTGATGGTCCTGCAGTTTATATTCTCTAGAAAGGATAACATGGGCAGATTAAGTTCACAGATGTTTCAAGGAACTATACTAAACCTGAATGAGAGCATTTTACGAACGCGGGGAGCACGGGGCATATCCATGAACAATGAATTTGTAAAGAATGCAATCCTTCTGCGTACTTCACTATTTGTTGGAACCTCAATGGCTGATTCCTTCACCGTCAAGAGTAGATAGAGACGTCTTAACTGGAAAAATCAAAATAATTCATTTGTTATGGACACTTTTGGATTGTTGAACAATAATAAACTAAAAAAATACGAATTAAAATTAAAGTTACAATACTAAGCAAGTACCTGTTCCTCCCAATGTGCTGTAACCACAGGAGGGAATGCTATAGCAGGCATTGCCTCAGTTCCAGCAAAAACTTGCTCTCCAGTATCCTTACTAATTTGCTGAAGTTCTGCCAATTCACTAATGAAAGTGACAAGAAAATAAAAGGCAAGCATATTAATATGAAAGATCGATCCACTCCATCATATTAATAATATAGGATATATTCCAAGTTCAGTGTCGTTGTGTTAAACTAACCTGATTTCAGTCACCATCATATCAGTAACCACTTCTAACATGTCCTGCAGCAAGACCACCACTCTACCTCCCTTTGTTGGATCTGCATTTTTCTGTGACAAAAAGGAATGCACAAGTTTCCAAATAGAATGGTTAAAAGCAAGAACGAGTCAAGAATACAACAGATAGTTAGTTTCCTTCTGAAGACTCACTAAGAGTTCCACAAGCTCCACAAACTTCTTGCAAAGGGAGGGCAAAAAGCCCATACGGAAATTTGTAGTAAGTGTATTCTTTGACATGTTGCTCTCGACTTCTTTAACAATGATGGAAATTATCCTGATCCATCATAACGAATTCAGAGTACTGATAATGATTCAATTTAAATTAAACTTATAGCTTCAATTATAAGTGCCATTGGAATGCAGTGTAAAATTTTGAATTAATGTGAGTCAAACTAATAATGATCAGGCAAGTTAACCATTTCATCCTTTTCATTTAGTTATTACATGTTGTCAAATCACCCCGAAAGAGATTTGAAGTATAAATAGATTAAAAGTGGAGAAATAAGAACATATTTATTAGTGTAATCGCCATTAAAAAAAACAGATCTAGGCAGGATATTGTTATGAGAACAGGATCTAATTTGTACCACACAAAAAATCGTTGCTACTATCTTAATGCTTTTGGCATGAAATGTAAACTAAAATTAATATACACCAAAACAATATACCTTTTTTCAGTTTCTCCTATCACCAAATCGTGTAAAATTTGTTTAAAAGATTCATAGCATTCAATTACAGCACATTTCATATATTCATCTGCACATATGCGCTTCCAAAGATCAGAGTCCCTCCCTCGAAATTGAGTTGCCATATCCAGTGCTACAGGAATCTGTAAAGGTTGACACTGTCATTGTATGATCCACTTATAAACATAATATTAAAATTGAATCCCACTAACCTTGCTTGCAAGCAAAAATGGTGGCCACTGAATTATTTTGAGATCAGGACCCAACGAGTAAGGAACCAGCAAAAGATCCATCTCCCTGAAGTCATACAAACATAGTTTAGTCCTAAAACAGGTTGTGTAAAGAGAATCAAAACATAGAGGAGGAAGACTAGAAGTTATGATTGAGAAAAAACTGAAGGGTTTGTCTCTGAGGTCTTTCCTATCACTTATGAGATCTTCCTCACGAAAACTGCAAATAATTTCATTCCATAATTGGCCAAATTTGGCAGCTTCGCTCCTTCTGCTTGCAGAATTCTACACAAGCACAGAAACTAATATGAGTATGAATAAGTATTTATCTTAATTTACTTGACAATTAAAATGTGGTAGCAAGAACCTCAGAAGATTGCTTTGAGAAGAAAAATCTGCCTTTTTTCTTATTAGAAGGAACCAAGCATGTGTTGAATACACCAGGCAATGACTGAAACCGTGATCTTAGCATGCTCAGAGTGCGTATCTGTGAAAGAAAACAGATAACTGACTGTTAAACAATTGTAAATTGAAGTATAAAACTATTTTTAAAAGCTATAAATGCATTCCAATCTGAAGTTCCCATGAAAAATGAAAATCGAAGTCCAAGGTTCTTTAAAAATTGAGGAATTCAGAATTTCATACAAATATAAGCAAATGATGATCCAATACTTTGTATCCAAAAGGGTCCCATTAATTTCTTAACTCAACTGCATATGTTTGAGTTTCTGTTTGTGTGTGTATTTGGCCAAAGTTTTTAAAAGGAAAACCTAAGAAGATAATCAATTTCAAATTAATCTAGAATAAGATAAAACAGATGAAGACCTCTCCTAGACGATCAAAGGCTCCAACAATGCCACCATACAAAGTTGAGAAGATTGCATACCAAATTTGAGTGTCCATGAAATAAACCTGTATTGAAAATGACATGATATACTGAGATATCTGAACAAGTGAAAAAATCAATATATGTAAACATAACCAAGATATATAACATACAAACCATAAGTACAGGAGCCCAAAGTGCACCAACTGCACAATAGTTGTTTTGAGCTGCATCGAGTAGAAAATATTTGATCAAAAACCACAAGTTGCAAAGTCTTTGGAAAAAAGAAGAAGAAATTACCATTGGGGAAAAACTCATGCCAAGCATAATCAACATGTTGAATGCTCATTATGTCTTTGGTTGGCTTAACTAGAGGTTTTATCTGAAAATAAATGCAACAATTAAACAAGAGGCCCAATAACTTCACAAGGCTAGCTTGTTATGTAAGTAACAATGATTGCATATATAATACTTTACCTGGACATAAAAGCTGAATAAAAATTTTGAAGCCAAAAGCAACACCCAGAAAATAGTATACCTGAAATTCATGAAAGAGTAGAGGATAAAACACTTTCCATAATATAAACAAAGGAAAACTGGCATAAATTACTTCAGGAACAGTGCTGTGTGAATCCTACTTTAGGAGAGCATATTGACTTTCATGCATTCCTCTTCCAACATATATTCTTGGCTGCATGGAGAGATATGATCAGTTAGTTAATGGACGGATGATACCCAGATCATTGAGAGAAAAAAAGTAGACATATTAAAGCAAACAGAGGTTTTTAATAGACAAACAGTCAATGACTCATTATTCTGTGCGTGTAAATATATGTATGCAGTGCGTATTAACAAATAATTGCAGGTTTATCGATCTTCAAGGATTGTTCTCGCTACAATAGTCCTCATTAATATTAGCTATATTTACATGCTCTTAACATGAGAGAGATATGTCTTTTCCTTCCATTTAAAGAAAACAAGCGGAAAAATATCCTGTCACCCACAGAATTCTAGCCCAGGGGTCAATTTGCACTACTTCCAAAATAACCAGCAATTACGTTGAAAACCACTTATCACCAACAAAATAGTTTCATTTTAAACCAAGAAGAGAAATACTTAAATGTTCAAGAGAACAGAAAACATGACTACCTGAGACCACCATAAGAATAACCTAACTATGTGCCAATCTGAGTTTTCAATCCAACGCCGTAGCATTGGGAAAAGAAAGAGAGCAGCTGCTAATAAATTTGGTAGCATATACAATGCAACTGCCAACATGTACAATGGTGGGATGCCTTTTATTTGTTTGAAAAAAACAAGCAGCTCCTTGAGGCCCTGAGGTGCACCCTTGAAAGATTGTACATAAAACAGTGGAAGAATGATAACCCATATAAAGCAGACAATGACTTTAAGAATATTTCTTAGCACATCGCTGAATTTCCATCGATGATAGCCTGGAAAGTTCAGGACTAGGTCCAAGATACCTAAATAAATACAAGGAGGAACAGAAATTAAAGCAAATATATAGGAACAAGCAAGAAAAAAAACAAACAGGACAGTAATATATACATACTTCAGTCCCCGTGAGCTAAGTTCAGTTGGTAGGGACATTGCATAATATATGCAGAGGCCGGGTTCGAACACCGGGCACCCCACTTCTTAAGAGGTGAATTTCTAGCCAATAGGCTACTTGACCAATATATATATTAAAAATATATTAAAAACACATCAAAAAGAAAAAGCAAAGTATTATTAAAAATAATAGCTTATCCTTACTTTTCAGCTAGAAACATTATAATACATAACACCGTATAATTAATTGATTGATCACCAAATAATACATGTCAAGTAAAACCTTAAGGTAAAGAGCCGATTAATCTTATATAAATTGTCCTTCCAAAACTTTTTTTCTGAAAAAAATTACTTCAAAATTAATACAAATGATATGTTAGGAGCAAATCATATGCACATAACATGCATAAAACCACAACAGTGAATAGAGGGAGAGAAAGAACTCTGATAACAATGCGTCATTAAATTAAACACTCGAATTCCGTTGGAACTTGTCAAACACTAAAGTAAAATCTAGTCCTAATCCGGCTTCTCGTATGACTTGTGAGGTTCGTATTTCCCACATGATGACTTGTGAAATTCTAAAAAATTCTAAACCGGATACATTAATTATTCAATGAAACTAAAAAGTCAATTGTTTCTTATAAATAAGACCGGAGGAAGCAACAGAAATAGGATAACCAGACGTCCAGACCATTAATATAATTTTTTTGTTCTGAGTGACTCTGATAAGTTTAACAAAAGCACTTTAGTGAATGTTTCATACTTTGAAGTAAGCGCAGAATGGATGCTGTGATGAATATACTAGACAGTTTATATAAAACATCCTTCTGAAAGATATCTATCAGTGAAATCCCATCCCATGCAATAATGAACATCACCTGTAATGAGAAATCTCAAGACTTGTCATAAACACAATAAGGGGGAATACTGACTTAAAGCATGTCCCTTTTTTAACACAAATACCTGCAAACCCAGTAAAAAAAAGGTCCAGAGACGATCAAAACTGCGGAAGATGTGCCAAAATGTCCGTGTTTCAATAAAATTTGATTTTCCAAGTTTCCCAGATTTTCTTGATGCACCCTTTCTTCCCTGATATGGAATTTATATAAGTGCTAAAAATAAAGCATTTTGTATCAATCCAGTAACTTCTTAAAATGTAACCTGTGTCATATCACTTGTGGATTTAAAAAAATCATCATCATCACGCATAGGCCATCCAAGAGAAAAGCAATCAAGTGACCTGCAACAACAACAACAACAACAACAAAAACAGTCAAGTAATGAATGATGAAATGAAACAAACTAAGTTAATTTTAGTAATAAAATTTTGAAGGAAAACAAACCAAAAATACTCATTTAGATCATCATAGTTGCACCATGCTGAGTGTGAAGCCATTCCATTTCTGCTTTTCTTAGATTCCTGGAATGATCAACATGGATATTACAATTTTGCAAATCTTTACAGGGAACATAGGCACCTGAGATATTACAACAATGACCAAAGATAAAATCACACCTTCTCAATTACTCGGTATAGGGGTGTGATAACCTTTCGTAGGAATGCCTCGTCATCTCCACCATAAGAAGGCTTGATATTTTCACCAGTGACAATGCTGACATTTCCAGCCAATAAACCATGCAGTTCATATGCCATCTGATGTCATACTTGGCCATTATTAGAAAATGTGCAAATCACTAATAAATTTAAAAAGATTAAAGAGAAGACCGTTATGTTACAATTGTGGAGACATTGTGGCACAAGATATAGTGAAACATGTGGTATATTTGTACTCACATTGTGAAATATATAGCATAGACACTCTGGCATGAATCTAACATTTGACGCTTCACCCCAAATGAGAAGATACAATCCCATATAAAGCAACTTCCTCTGCTGTATGTCTGGTTGACTTTGAGGCAGTCTGCGTAAAAGAACAACAAAAACACTTTTAACCATAAACAATTTCAGATTTTATTCTTTAAATTCATAAGGCAAAACATAAAAGCGCAAATGTCCGTTGATGCTGATATAGTTATATCTCACCGCAAACTATGCTTCCGTCCCAAGAATTTGCACCACATTTTGTAATTCTTAAAAAGGTCTTTCATCACAGAATCAACAGCACGATCATCGAGCTGGAATGATAAAATCAAAAGGAAAGCAGAGAAAAAACTTGTGAATTCAGTTACCGACTAGTGTTCTTTTGATTACAGTTTCGGCTTTTAAATTGCCTGAAACTGAGAAAGTGTGAAACAGATACATGCCTTGTTAAAAGGCTCGGGTTTAGGGTGTAGCCTTATATGCGAGTTAGCAATAAGCAGAATCAAATGCTCTCTTTGATTCCTCACATTGTCCTTCTGTACTCAAACAAACCAAACACAAACAATTGAAGGAGACCATACAAAAATTTGGTCAACAATAAATCTTTTTCTACCATATTCTGTGTACGAAATACATACCTGGAAGCCAAATATTGCTCTAAGCCAATCAAGGATGTCCAAATCTCCGGTTCTCTGCCTCTGTTGCTCAAATGAGCCAGGCCAGTTCAAGCCACGAGTGTTCCAGAGCGCAGAAACAGCAGCCTTAATCTAATAGCAAAAGAAAGCATTTCAAACTCAGTACTATGCCAAGTTAAAGAAACACAAGGATTTAACATTAGTCACTCAAAAACACCTCTTCAAACTGCATAATGGGCAGAGAAGCACCAGCAGCATCTAGAGGAAGAATATTATATGAATATGCATAAATCTCCAGGTTTTCCTGGACATCTCTAGCAGCGGCGATAATCTGTAAACACAAACAATGCCTCTAGATTTAAATATTTGAAAGTAAAAATTAAATTTACTTTTTTGAGCAAAATAAAATGTGAAATTATATGAATGGAGACTAACCTCAGGGGCTACTTCTTCGACCTTCTCAGTCTTATTAACGGCACAAAGCACTTCAAAGAGCACCCCAGCAGTCTGGTAAGCTTTACTGAGCTGGGTCCTGTAAAAAGATTTCAATGTACAGAATCTGCTACAACACATAGGAAATTAGAGAAACATTGTATTTAGTATTTACCTGTCTGCCTGATCCGCTTGGTCAAGAGCTCTGACATATTGTTCATAATATTGTTGATAATAAGCCTGGATTTCCCTTGCATCTGTCTTCTTAACCCGAGAGGCAAGACTAGTTGCATTGTCCTGGTAAGTGTTCCACAAATTATACAAGTTTAACTCACTTTCCAAATTTGAAAAGAATATTTTGTTAATGAAAAGGTAATATCAGTTACTAAAAGGGGAAGGGAGCAAATGATTTCTTAATATGCTTAGGAATACCCCAATCTGTTCCAATAAGAATATTGGATGAATCCATTTCTGAGTTATGGGGGGAAACGGGGAGAAAGAAATGGCTTCGGAGGGAGGACGACAGCAAGGAAAATGGAACGTGAGTTTCAAATAAAAAACCGAGGAAAATGTTTGTCTAGATGCTTCGTGTCCACATATACATGTGGCGTTACTATAGACTTTGACTCTTTTGGGTCAAAATCAAAATAGACTCTTACTCAATTACTCATATTGGACCTTCAAGTTCAAACTGGGTCATCCATCATATCATTAGACCATCCAATTTTTAATATTTGGACAATAATTTAGTTGTTCAACTATGTATTTATATATTGTTTAGATATAATTTTTTTGTTAGTTTTTTTTTCTTTTTTCTTTTAATCAAATCAATAGTTATAAATTGTACATTTATATATGATATCGAATATATTATCAATTTTTAGTTGTTCAAATAATATTTCTTAATTTTTAATATGGATAGTTTATGTCAAGGATACTAATATGAGTTCCCATTAATAAAGTTATTGTTCATAATTGTATAGCCAAATAAGAATATCACATACATTACTTATTAGAAGTGGACATACACATTAAAATTCATCTCTTGTTATCACTTGACAATTAAGGAATTATGATACCCGACGGTAGCATATTTCTCCGTAGTGAACCACATCAATAGTTGTTGGTTGAGATATGACGATATAGAGTTTAAATTATATTTTTAGTTTATGAACTAAAATAAAAAACATGTTTCGGCTAATGATGTGGCTAACTATGTGGATGCGGAAACATACAATGCGGAGAATTTGAATTCAATTCATTGACCTAAAAAATTGATGTATAAATGAATATTAACTTCAACTTACACAAAATTATAATGTTTTAGAATTAATACCTAGCTATTTACCAAAAATAATAATTAGCACCTAGCTATTACATGATTCGATTAAGCAAAGTTTGTTAATTATAGTAACATAGTCATTTTGCATGAACATTAAAAATGCAAAACTGAATTAGAAATGAAACATACCCTCTCCAATCGTTGCAGCAACAAAGTCTTAAACTGCCTAACACCACGGCCACTGGAACTCTGATCCAACCTGTGCGCTTTCTCAAATGCATAAAATCTACCTGCATTATTTCATTTTAACAAGCAACAAATTAACAAAGCACTTACAACTGAATTACAAAGATTATTATTATTATTATTACTATTATTATTATTATAAATTAATTAATAATTAGCGAGCCTTAATTGAAACGGTTGATTCATCATGAATATGCATGATACATACATAGATACGCAACTCGAGGACGCTCTGTTTCGATCTCGTTAGCGACTCTGAGAATAGGCGAAATCGAAGCGAGTGACGCAGGCACAACTTCGTTGTCGAACACCTCCATTGAGAACGTCGTTGCCGCGCCTCTCGATGTTGCTCTCCTCATCTGCATCGATTGACCTTTCGGCGAATCCACATTTTGATTCGACATTTTTTCAATTTCACCTTAGAATCTGCATACATTCAGTCATCAAACAAAGAAAACGGTTAATAGTAGTAATTAATAATTCGAAATTCAGATATCAATGAATAAATCCAAAATATATGAAGAAAATTAAAGAATCGAAATGTGGAAAATTAACGTAACTGTTTTTGGCGCGGAAAATTAAACGATCAAAATGCGGAAGTGGATTTCGGATTGTGAACAGTGGGCAGAATCATCGTTCGTTGATCAGAAGGAATTAATGTTGAGATGAATGAACATTGTGAATGTGAAAAGAAAATTGAAGAGAAGTGATGTGGAAGAAGAAGAAGAATGAAGAAGATTGATCTGAGAGAGAGAGAGAGAGAAAGAAGATGGAAAGAAATGTGAGAGTGATGAGAATCACTGGAAGAACACCGTTTCCGGAGGAGAAGGGTACGAAAACAAGAAGAGAAGGAAGGAAAGTGTGTGAGCGCGGGTGTAACTAACTATATACACTTTTCATTCATTTCCTTTTTTTTTTTTTTGAAGATCATTCATTTCCTTATTCATAAAACTTTAATTAATGGCTTCATCTAGTACAAACCCATCTTTCTATTTTTATTCAACTTTAGTGTAAAATTAATTTACATTATTATAATAACAAAAATTGCCAAAAAAATTATTTATTATATCATAATAATATAATGGTTTGTGTTGATTTATTTACAAACAAAATTAAATTGACTTATTTTTTGTCAAGAAACCTATATATTGAACTCATACACTTTAAGTGTAACTGTCAACCAAGTTACACTTGTAAGACAAAATGATTTTTTTTCCTTATGAAATGCACGTGTTTAAAGTATAAAAAATAGGAACATAATTCTATTTATTTTGTGGTATATATTGTAAAATAATTGAAAAACATATGTAAGTACTTTTTAGGCTCAATAATATTATGTTGGCACCATTAGTCAAAAAGAAACAAATGAGGTTGTTTATGCATTAGCAAGAGTAGTCATATTATCAGCTAGTCTTGTTACTTATTTTGATGTAACGCCATGTGTTAATACACTTATTATTATTTATTTTTTTGAAGAAAATACACTCCTTAGTAATAAAATGATATAAGCATCTTTTCTTTTCTTTAAAATATACTATGTTGTCGCTAATATGGTTTTGGAATATTTGGAAACATGATTCTCCCCTAAAAAAGATTTGAATTTGATTTCTATAGCAGCTTATTTGGATGATAAGCTAGTAAAAAAAAATCAGGTCTCATACAATCAATTTAAGTATTAGTCTTATAATTAGTCTTATAGCGGATTCAAAAGACTAAATTGTTAGAATACCTTAAAACACTTATTGATAATTACAAATCTTAATTACGATGCGTTAACATTGTATTGTCGCTTATATTTTGGTTTTCACTCTTAAGTATGATCTAATCATCATATATTAGTATCAATGATCAAACACTGATACAAGCTTAAATCGCCCCTTTAGATGAAACACATTTCTCTAACTTTATGGTACTAAAGATACTCTACCTTTTAACTCTTAGATCACTTTATTACTTTAGACAGTGGCATCTAAACCCTTATTTAACTCTTGGA
>Ga0315913_1000677_pt1 | contig 32462 bp, 13 predicted proteins | sample MpolsnodulesMG_FD_207736 | JGI IMG/M metagenome (GOLD analysis project Ga0315913, IMG submission 207736) | Medicago polymorpha root nodule microbial communities from Los Angeles, California, United States - small nodules | ecosystem: Host-associated > Plants > Roots > Nodule | place: USA...
GAGAATGGAACGTACAAAGTCTTTGGTCACGAGAGGGGGACGAGGAGCAGGAAGAGGACAAATTTGTTTTGAGTGTCCAGAGACAAAATGCAACAAAATACAATAATTATTAAATACATTTTATTTTTTTAGGGGATTTTTAGTTGTTAAATACATTTTTATCCTCTCTATTTTGTTGTCTCAACTATTTTTTTACTTACTCTTTTCGGTTTTAATTCACTAATTTTATTGTTTAATAAAAACAAATTCTTTAATTTAATTTTGTAATACCTAACTCAATTGGCATATTTGCTGGGCTGTACATCTTCTCCCAGATTCAAATTCAACAAAACAACAGTGAGTCCTATGTTCACATTTTTCTATCTTTTTAACAGTGTTTTTCATAAATATTTCAGTTCCAATATTCGTTAAATATTACTCGTTAAGCATGAGGTAGGGACTCAATTCCTATCTTTTGCATATTAAAAAAAAAAACCGATTGAGAGGAGTAATTCACATTGTGTACCTTATAGGTTTTTTTGATAGAGATAAGTCACACCGTTAACTGAGGATAGAACTTTGTACTGATATCACTATAACTCAATTTATTTTTTCTATTTAGTATAAGTGTTTTGGTTAAATATATTTTGGATCCCTGTAAATATGTCAAATTTTTGTTTTAGTTCCTCTAAAAAATTTCTTTAACTTTTAGTCCTCAAAAACTTTTCATCTTCACTTTTGGTCTCTCCTTTAAAGTAAACTCACATGTATAATTCATATTTTTTAATAAAATTTTACAAAAACATTCGGAATATTATAAGAATCTCTCCAAAAAAAAATTAGAATTTTTTAACAAAACATGAATTTATATATTTTTTACAGTTAAAAATTCATATTTAATTTATGATTTGTTAAAAAATTCAAATTTTTTTGGGAAAGGCTTTTACAATATTCTACACATTTCTGCACAATTTCATTAAAAAATATATAAAATAACTTTAAAATAGGGACCAAAAGTAGTGATTGAAAATTTTACAGGGACTAAAAAGTTGAAAGAAAATTTTAGAGAGACTAAAACGAAAAGTTAACATATTTATAGGGACCAAAAACATATTTAACCCATAAGTTTTTATTTTTTTTTAACTATTCAATTTTTAAATTACATTTTATATGGATAAATACATAATTATTCTTCTTATTATATCTGGTTTCTAACACAACTAATATTCTGAATAATAGTTTTTTATTTTTGACAAATTCAAAAAAATGATTTTAACCAACAAGATAATAATATTCTGCAATTTATCAAGAACTAAATTGAGACATATATCTTAAAAGTAAATATGGGACTAAATTTAAAAGAATATTTAACTTTTTTTTAAAATGAATAAAACGACAGCGTTTTGGCAAAAACAAAAAACTTGGCGCAAGATTCTACGGCGAGTCTCTATTCTGAACTCTGATTCCACCAAAAAAAACCGCAAGTCTCAGACCACCGCCAACTGCCGTTGGCACTGCAGTGAGCCGCCGCAGCACAGGTTTGTTGCTTTGTTTCTAATTTATGATTTCTGAAGAGAATGTTTATTTGCTTCAATTCTAGAAAAGAAAAGTTCAAAGTAGTACAAGTTGAAAGCTGGTTTAACCTAGGATTCTAGTTCCTTTACAATTTTTTTTACTTTAATTCAATTAAAAGTGAAGACAATAAGGGTTTTTGAATTGATTTATTTTAGCTTATCTACTGCCATACGCACTTATGAGAAAGTTCCAGAAAAATTATGAAAAAAGGTTAATTAAGTGCTCATAGCATAAGTGCTTATCATGTAATTTCTTATGAAAACAGCTTATCATATAGTTATCTTTATTTTATTTTTTGTTATAAAAATACATTTACACATAAGAGCTTATATGATAAGCACTTATGCTGTAAGCGCTTAATTAAGCTGTTTATCTAATAGGGTCTAATAGGGTGTAAATATCAATTGCCTTAAAGTCATTATAGTTTATATCTGAGGCGCCAGTCTCTCTGCTGTCTTCTTTGCTTATACAAAATTGATATAAGTGAAATTGATTTGGTTCCGATTATGCAATATCTCACAGTTGTGTATTGATAACTTGGTTTTTGGAAGATTTTATTAAGATCTTTTTTTCTTTCTTTCTCTGAAGCAAAGAACAGAGAGATGGAGTATGTCAGCCCAGAAGGACTTCGCTCTGATGGTCGCCGACCCATGGAAGTACTGCTGTTTTCCCCCTTTTTTTCTTCAATTATTTTTCTTTCTGTATTTTAATTTCACATGTGTTCTTTCTCGTATCAAATTTACCTTACCATCTTTTCTCCTCTTTTTGCAATCCTAGATGCGACAAATTTACCTTACCATCTTTTCTCCTCTTTCTCGTATCAAATTTACCTTACCATCTTTTCTCCTCTTTTTGCAATCCTAGATGCGACAAATTCGAGCAGAGATTGGTGCTGTATCCAAAGCTGATGGGTAGATACTTTTATCTTTCTCAATTTATTTTTTATATTCAGTGGTATATTTATTCAAAGCATTTCACCATAAACTTCTTTTTCATTGTGAAACCAGCTCTGCTGTTTTCGAGATGGGTAATACCAAAGTGATTGCTGCTGTTTATGGCCCTAGAGAGGTACTTTACAACCATCTTACTTGCTTATCCATCATCACTCTTGTAAATTGAAGATTGATTCATATCTTTTCCAAGGGAATAATCAGCTTTGCTGCTTACAAAAGTTTTGAGCTTTAGATGATGTTGCCGTTTTTATAGTATCTTCTATATATTTCAGGTGCAAAATAGGAGCCAGCAAATGAGCGACAAGGCTCTGGTATCTTTCTTCTATTAAGTTATAAATAATACATTGGGTGTACTCTTAGTTTGTTTATATGCGTTGTACTGAAAATTTAATCACGTTTTTTCCTTTTTCCATGTCTAGGTTCGATGTGAATACAGCATGGCTAATTTTAGCACTGGTGATCGCATGAGGAAACCAAAGGGCGACAGGTTATTTCTTATTTACTTGTTTAATTTCCTAGTCTTTTTGCCTGATCTTGATACTTGATACTTAATTGGTATAGTATTGATGTACTGATAGGACGAGAGTGAGCGTAGCAATAATATGAGCACTCTTGGGAATAACTTGCAATTATGAATTAGACATTTCCTGTTCTGCTGGGATTTTTTGTAAGGCTTGGTTGTTGTTGTGATGAAATGTAAATGCTGTTTTGGTTGAAATTCTAAGTGAATAGGGTAGCATATTAAGAGAGGAAATGGTAGTAAGCCTGTTGATTGTCAACGTAAAGCCTTATTTGTCAAGGATCCAACTCCACAAAACCCTGGTAAACAAAGGGCTGCTAACCTTGCTTGTATGACGGGTTATTATGGTTTAGCAGCTTATCTTTCAGAAAAGTCTCTAGTTGAGAGGCTCAATACATGAGCTTAGCTGGAAATATTAACGGTTTATTGGAAACAGGCACGGCTGATCATTGAATTCTGAGAACCTTACCAGGGACCAGCTGATTTTGAAGGAACCTTTAGCAGAAACATGGCGAGGAGATTATCTGTTGGAATACACGAACCTTGTAGATAAGGTAGATTTTTGGGGAGTGGTATTGTTAGGATCTATCCTTATAGTTATTTAGTTAATAAGATAAGTTAACTAGTTAGAAGGGAAATAGATTAAATAAATAGTTAGTTAGTAGAGAAGTTAAGTAGTTTAAAGGGATAAGTATGTATAGGAGACATAAGGATGGGAGAGGGATCCAATACATGTGTTTGTTGTATTGTGAAAGGACAAAGGAGTTTTGTGAAAGTGAAACCATTAGAAGCGAGTCTCATCTCCTATTATCATTCTTAAAATAAAATGTGTTCATTTTTTTTTCTTTAATTTCTTTCTATCAATCTTCCATTTCTTTCCCTTTGTTCCTAACAAACTCGGTGCTTAATGTTTTATTTATACATAAATATTCCTTCATTTTGTTTGTCATTCAGAGTTTATTAGATTGGTTGTTCTTGCAATGTTTCATAACCCTTGGCATGGGACAGCCTCTTGTTTGTTTCTTATATATTTGATTGAAGCTTGCTCATGCTACAGGAGATCAACCGAAATTTCTCTGGTTATTCGACAAACCATGGAAGAATGCATATTGACACATTTAATGCCCCGTTCCCAGGTTCTATTACAGTCTCTGATCCTTATTTTTTTTTAATCATTGTAAATTGTTTATTTTCTTTTTGCATTGATTTGGCTATTTAATTTGCAGATAGATATTTATGTCCAAGTTCTCCAAGCAGATGGAGGTAATTCATGCCTGATATTGGGATCTTGTGATCCTTTTTCATCTTGTTAATTTATTTTATTTTTGTTCTTGTGCTCTTTTTAAAAAAATCTCCTGTTAATTGTTAGCAATATTTAAAACGGGTCTCTGAACTTTTATATAACTTTTGTTCGTAACATGCCTTTTGTAGGAACTAGGTCTGCTTGTATAAATGCTGCAACTTTGGCTCTAGCTGATGCTGGGATCCCTATGCTTGATCTTGTAACTTCCTGTAGTGCGGGATACCTCAATAGCACCCCTCTGCTTGGTATGTATATGTTTTACTGGAAATTTTAACTGGGTCTTTAACAAGGGTGCTTTGTCTTTTTTTGCAGTAATGAACTTTCAATTTAGTACTGCATGGTTTGTCATAATAATTGAAAGTTGCTGAATGAATATGGACAGATTTGAACTATGTAGAAGACAGTGCTGGGGGTCCTGATGTAACTGTAGGAATTCTGCCGAAGTTAGATAAAGTGACCCTTCTTCAGGTAAATTTTCTCCATATTTGTTTTGTAGTTAGGGAAGTAAATTAACTTGGAAAAAATGAGTTTATTTATGTTCGTAACCTGGTCCTAGGTTATGGATTGTGTAGTGTCTTGCTTAAATGTGAAAGTTTATTATGCCCTTACTGCAGGTATATACCTTTTTTATAGAGGCTTTAGGATCGTTAGGACCTATCTCTCTTTCAATTCTCTCTCTTGCTCTCTGTCATTGGCAATTAGCAGTCACATAAAGGCTGTCGGCATTTCCCGTCCGTCCTTCCAAAATTGTTGTCATCTTTAGACCTAGATTATTGCTTTGACTCCTATGAAGTGAGAACTGCACTATAGAGGAAAAAATAGGAGTTATGGTCCTGTTAGAAAGTCAAGGCATACTTTGTGATATTGTGTGTTATAACTCCATACTATACCCCTATGGAAGTGCATCCCTCATTTCTGGGGACCAAATACAAAGATTCCTCAGTTTTACTTTTTAAACTTCCTAGACCTCCATTTTGCTTTTGATGAACATTATTGATAGGGTGACTTGAACCTTTACTTTCCGGTGGTTGTTCTGAAGTTCTTTTGTTTAGCATCAGCTAATGCTCGGTCAAGTACATACTTCATTTTCCCTCGTCGACTCATTCTTAAGATTCTTGACACTTAATTTCGTGATTCCAGCAACATATTTTATTTTCTTAATTGCATATTTTTCATTAGCTCTCCGAATTTAGACCGATATTTTAAAATTGTACAATACACAACGCTGCTATAGTGGCCTCTATTGACTTCAGAGTGTGCACTTGTTATCGTAAAAGTTGATTAAGATTTGAGAACTTGAACATTTTAACAGAAATAGATCACTATAACATATTTTGTTGAAGGCAGTGCAGTTATTTTCTTCACCAGTTTCTTTCATTGTAATTTTCTCTTGCATACGAACTAGTTGCCGTGTTTCATAATTTAGAATGGAAAGCATATAGTTTGATTAAGCGGCGTTCAGTTGGGTGTGGCTTTTACTTCATTTTTGGATTAGGGGACATCGAGTTTTGTTTGCACTAATTTATTTTGCTATTTACTGTAGATGGATTCTAAACTACCAATTGATATATTGGAAAATGTTATGCAACTGGCTACGGAAGGATGCAAAGCAATTGCAAACTACATACGAGAAGTAAGATTCTGTCACATTCTTGTGATTGATATAGTAGTAAAAACATGGTTCATATTCATTTCATAGCTGACTTCCCAATTTCTTCATTGATTGACAGATTTTACTGGAGAACACAAAGCAACTTGAGTATCGAAGGGGTTCATAGTTTTATAGAAGTAATGTCTCCTTTTTGCTTGCATTCCATGTTGGTTTATTTCATGTTATACATATAACCTGATGCTATGGTGGTGGTTGCTGATGGTTGTATTTTTTTCTGAACTGCAGGTTCTTATTTTCAACAGTTATGCAGTTTTTCTTCAATTTTTTTTATTAGAGTTCTATTGTTGGCATACGGTACTGACTCAGGCAGGAAAAAGTAGAGGTGAACGTGCTTAAATGCTGTTGTCACCTAGTTTTCATGATACCATTGTTGTTGTCACCTAGTTTTCAAGATACCATTGAACCCATAACAACAATGTTTTGTTTCATTTAACCAAGCTTGAATTAGAATTTTGCCCCATCTTTCCTTTGATTTTATCGGGCTGTAGATATTTACAGTTCAAATTGTTGTTATGCCATAAAATTTCAATAGGTGTTTCATTTTGCTATCAACGAACATGATCGAAGCAGTTTTTGTGTTATGAGCTGTGTATTGAATGACTCTTTAGAGAGGAATTAACAACAAAACACATTATTCTTTGCAAACTCTCATTTTAAATTCACGTAGGTCCTCCTAAATCAAGCGGTCCCACTTAAATTCGGTGATATCAAAGTGTGTTAAAAAGAGTGTGCATGTAAATTCGGTGATATCAAAGTGTGTTAAAAAGAGTGTGCATGTAGCATAAATTACATGTATTTTTTTTTTTTTGGTAATGTTAACCGGTGCTCCGGGGCACTAGTTAAGAAGCAAATATAGTATGAATTGCATTGGAAATTGTGTTGTCAATCCCTTACAAAATCAATAAAGTGTTTTTTAATTTAAAACTTTCTCTTTATGGTTTTCTTAACTAGTGCCCCGAGGACACTGGTTAACATGACCATTTTTTTATTTGAGAGATTACATGTATATTTTTTTTGAGGGATTACATGTATATATTAGGTTGTATTTCATTTCATTATTTCTAGGTCTTATGTATATTTTAAAAATGTAGTTGTCTTGTTTATTCTTTAATTAATATTTTGTTTTGACATATCTTCACCTTAAATGTGTTATCAATTACACAGTTTCTTAAACTTCCATTAGCCAAGCAGTTGACTCTTTTATTAGTGAACACAAAATGTTAGTTCTAAAAACAAAACCACTTAGAATTAACTTAAATACAAATAACTTCAAAGAAAGTATATAGATAAATAAGCTAAAATGCCGTAAGTCTCCCTCTACCCTTCAAAAGTAACCACTTGACAAATTTCTCCAACATATAATTAAATTAAATAAGCTAAAATGCGATAAGCCTCCCTCCCTCCAAAAGTAACTAGAAGAGTCCGTTGCTTTCATAATTCTTTCTTTAAATTTAGTCAAATTAGTTTAAATTTCAAGAGAATGTACTGCGTTGCTCTCATAATTCTTTCTTTAATACCACTTGTCTAAGTGCTTAGGTTTTGTTTGTTTTTTTATGCCACTTGTTTTGTACGACAAAAAAAAAACTACCTGTGTTTTTTACTTGGTTGTTTGTTTTTTACGATCAGAAAAAACAAAATCGCTTGCGTCTTTCTATCTCCTGTGATAGCCATAGGTCCAAAATAATGCTCTACCGTTCTTTCTTTAACCACTCATTTAAATTTTAAATCTCATGTTCCAAACCAGCTTTGACGTCACAAGTCAAAACTCAACCTCTCAAACACTACCTACCAAACATTTTGGTTTTGCAACTTTTTTTGTTTTTGGAATTTATGTATACCAATATAATTATTAATTTATTACGTCAGGAATTTCACAAAATATCAAAAACATAGGCTTTTCTTTCTAGAACTAGAAGTAGTATTTGTAGCATGAAAAGAGAACAACAGAAAACCTGATACTCCTAGAAAGCACTATTATTTAATATTTTACTTGTGCTACAAGTAACTTAATGCTAAATAGCTAAATGCAACATAAATTCCGATAACATGAGCTTTTGTACAATTTCATCCTCTCAAAGACCACTTCTGTCCAGACCGAGACTGTCACTACAAAAACTTGATGGCACAATCGAGAGTTGAAGCCGCCCTGTCCATTCCTCTCCAGGCCTCAAGTTCACCGGTGTCTCTATTACTGCTGCATCTACACAAAGCATCTGTTTGTACTCCTCGTCACCAAAGTCCGTCATCGACTTTGATTTCTTCTCCCATGGATTCCACACCGCTGCAATTCAAGAAAAAACAGAGTTGTCACCAATGTCAAGGAAATTGTGTTTTCTTTAACAATTAAAAACCTTGTTCACATTTCAAATCAAGCTATGAAAATTATTATTGTTGGTGGCATTGGATGAACTAGAAAGACAGTGTTACGCTAAATAGTAAATAGCTTACCAACATCAGGGAGACCTTCCTTTTTTATAATATATGTTTGTTTCCTCTCATGATCTAGAACTGCAATTATATTTGGAGAGCTAAGATAAACACGATCCACCTGCTCGGAAGAAAGGATCAATTTTGAAAACCTCTTTATTCATAGGCTAGGTATGCAGAGGTATAGTTGCCTCAACCGAAAATCAAAAGCTTGACTTGTGTCGTGGAACTAAAGATATGTATATGCTGTAAACATAAATACAATTCACAAGATTTACCTCGGATTCAAATGTTATCGCATCTCCTTGTTCTGTAAATCGTTCTTTTTGGGAAAGGTTGTCCAGGTAATCAAGTGTCTCAAGACCTTCAATCCTTATCTCACTGTACATAATTGTTAATGTGAGTTAACTAATCCAACAGTCAATTTGCAATACAAGAAAAAAGATGGTTGGACATCACTGATTGTCAACTACAATGATGTATTATCCATACCTAATGTCAGAAACCAGTAAGTATGTGTGGTATGCAAATGAGAAACTAAATGGCTTGCCATTGATATTCCTGACTCGTGATATCAGGGTTATGTCTCCGTTTGTTGTAAGAGACACTCGAAGCCGGAACTCAAAACTGGTACAATTAGGTAATTGTTAGCTTATTGCAGTTCGAAATTTGATTTCCAATACATAGGGAAAAGTAATATCAGATACATGTTAGCTTCAAACAACCAAAGTGGCAGAAAAGAACAGAAATCACTCAAAGTAGATATCCATGTGATATTATCACTCTGCTAATTGACGTGAACATAACTCATGAGGTATGGAAATTAGAGCGTTCAAGTTAATACCTATGTGGCCAGCATTTCATGTCTTCTTCAGATGATTTGAGTAGCAGGTCGACAAAGGATTTTCCGCTGGAATCGTTTGCTGGCAGAGGAGGAGGGTTTTCATCAATCACCCACATTCTATTTCTTGCAAATCCATGCAGCTCCATCGATCCACAGTTTCCAAACTATTATAAACAAATTTAGGTCTAAGATATATGAGTTATGCATGGTAAAATTTATTGAGATTTGAGATTGAATATTCAAAACAGTAATTAATTATACCTGTGGAAAACATATAGGAATTCCTCCTCGTGCTGCTTTTTGTGCCTTTGGAGTTGTCTATAATCAATTGCAAAGAGAAATTAATAAAATATGACTGTTTGCCACTTTACAAAGAAAAATTGGCTACAATTCTATATTTCCACAATGCCATAATCTAAAATACATATAATTTGTAATGAAAACTAAAAGACAGACCTTGCTACTTGTGAATAGAAGTTCTTCCCCCTGCTCATTGCGCCATGATGTGACCTGTGCTCCATTCAAGCTCACCTAATTTCAAGAAAAAGACAGTTAATGCTAATTCCTAATGCTACTTTTGATTATATGTTCAAACTAAAAATATCATTATGAACCAAGATTTCCAGTATTGATAATTAAAGTTATAAATGTTAAAAGTTAAAACTGATGCGAACACATCAATCGACAAGTTTTCCTCACCCTTGCCGAAGCGCCTTGTGGGGTCCGAAGCACAACTTGACTAATTCCATTCTGGTCCTTTGTCATTTCTGTTGCTGCCCTAAAGTCCCACACAGCTGCCGAATGCCCCATCTGAAATAATTTAAGTCCTCTACTCTCAGAGCAAACCCTGATACGCTTAATGAATTCCCTACACGCCAATGCCCTTTGATTGAAAGGGGATCCGGTCCACACCTATACTGAAACAAACAAGTGAATTAGCTTTTTCAATCAAAAGCAAAATCTCAATAGCCAATTAACCCACCTAATCTATCCTCACCAGTATGATTCAGATCTAGGGTATCCTAAGTCTATTTAAAAAAAATAACTACAAATGTATGCTGAAATTCAATTAAAGCCATGAAAGACAAAAACATAAACATCAAGTTTGAACATTTGGCAATTGAATATCAATCAACCTTGTCAGATTTACAGAAGAAAAAGACAATTCTATACTAAAGGAACTTGGAAAGATTCTACAATTATTACACAATGCATAAAACCAAGACACATAACTGTGAAAATAAATTCTTTAAGAATATAACCAAAGTTATAATAACAGTAATTCTTTCAAGAAAATCCCCTCATACTCCCGAGTTCGAGTCTGCCTAGGGCCTCTTCCTCATAGGGTTGGAACAAAAAAAATCACTCCAACCCAAGACATTGCTACACAAGTAACTGATATAGTCCTATGTGATCAAGCATTTAAACAGTGTACTTACGTTAACAATCTTGAAGCAGTAATTCAAACAGAAACCGCAAATTGGCACAAGTTGTTGAATGATAATGCATGATTGCATCCAATCCAATGATAAGAATCAAATATCTGTTAAAAAAAAACAGCAACAAGCCAAAGGGGTGTAAGAGAGAAAATAAAAAGTGGTAAGATGTGTGAGAAACAAACAAGTATAAAGTTGAAAGGTAACCTTTTAGTTTCTTAGAAGTATGTATTAATTCATCAAACACCAAACTTGGAAATGAATCAAAAAAAAGTATAGAACTTTCTACCAACCCAAAATAAAATTGGTAGTAGGTAATAATATTTTGTTAAAATGAGATAAACATTGAATCAACACATAAGCTGAAGATAAGGAGAAAAAACCGGTTTCGTAAATTGTACTAGTATATTGTATTGTGTGTTGAGATCTAATCTAAGGATTAGGACGTGGAGATATGAGAAATCCATGTGTAGTGTACAACACACATGTACTAACCGTCAAAAAACATTGTTTAATGTAATGTAGTGTGATAATTTGAATGTTTAGAATTTGGAATAAGAAAATTTTGAAAAAAACAAGTAAAATATAGGTACCTTTTGGAGGAAGAATCTTGCAGATGATCAAAATTAAACTGTAACGTTATTTGAAATCAAATAAGCATTTTGATATCAAATTTTTTACGTCAAAATACAAGGGAAGGTTAACAAGGTGAACTATATTAGTTGATCCATAGTTCAAAAATATTCATGGATTTAATGATAAAATAAAAAATCAATCTTAACTATTACATTTTTATATGATTTTTTAGGCATATATTATTAAATTAATATGGTTATTTTTCCCCACTTATTCAGCTTAATCAGTAAATTTTTACCCGATTAACTGTTTAACCCGTATATATTTCACTACATACAAGTAAATTAGCATTTCACTAAATTTATTTTCAATAATAAAATCTTCAAGTCTTTTCATATTTCATTTGATTTCAAAATAGCCATAAGCTTGCCTTCTACGTAATACAAAGTGCACCATAAATTTCATCTATTTTTCAAAATAAAAATGAGCTCCAAACAATTTTGATAATTGAACACAAAGATATCATCACATCACAATCACACTATTTTAAGGACATGCGTATTTGTTGAGGTTTTTTGCTTTTTTGTCTAATGAGTTGTGGAAAATGGATTTGTCATTCAAATTGCGGGCTTATCTTTAAAATTTGTCTTCTTATTATTCTTTTCTCAATGATGGGAAACACTGGCCACTTTTTTAATATTCATTACTACTATTATTGAGATAGACAAAAGTTTGGGACTTGGGGAATTGTTTGGCGTGACAACTTATTTTTATTTTGTGTTGATGGTGATTGCTTATTTGAATTTGAATACCAATGTTCATCTGGATAGGATTTTGTAGTCTACCAAAATTTAAACAAATAGGACCTTACATTACCTAAAGTCGTTTTTAAATTACTACTATGGTGAACAGTGTTAGGTATGGGTGACGGTTGGTTAAAGGGATGGAAAAAAAACCGTACCACTAGCTTAAAACATAACTTCACAAATATAAAACGACACAAATATCATATTTATCCTACAAAGCTCGCACGATATCATATTATTTGTGCCTATAGATACTCTCATTTACATCCCTAGCTAGTTTGTCAAAAATGTGTATCATATGAACAATTATTTGTATGACAACTTTTATGACAACCATAAACTTATAAAGAAATGTATATATTGACACATAAATCAAAACAATCGAGTGAGAAAGTAAAACCATAATATGAGTATGAGAGAAAAAGTTGTCACAAAAGTTATTAAAAAATAGTTGTACAAATATCATTTCTCTTTATCAAAACTTTGAATGATACTCAATTTTTAAATATAATTTGTACATAAAAAATTGTGAAATAAATTGAATAACTAGCTTAAATAAGTATAAATTCACTAACTAATTATATGAATTGGTTACTTCAAATAAGATCAGCCCAATAAGTGATAACCACACGTATGTATACTAAAATTTAAAAATCTTTATCTTTATATATCTAAATGTTAAATAGTGTTGCAAGCAACCCTGATTAACCATAATCCCGCCCTTTTTTTAGGGTTCTGAAAAATATTTAAGACAAAAAATACCTCCAGAGTGTCAAACCCATGCCATGTTGGTGACTTCACAGTATTTTAACCACCAAAGCCATTTGCTGTTTTTATGATATTATTTGACTTCCACTACATGATATCCAATATTAAACTCCCTTTTAAAAAAAAACCAATCAATTCATTTTCCTTTCTTTCCAAACGGTTTCGAACCCTTTTTTTTCTCCTTTCTCCTTCGCAATCTAAACCCAAAAGTCTGTGGTTTTCATCCATTTCTTCCCCTTTTTCCTTCGACATATGTCTTGAAAAATGAAAATATAGGTGACCTTACAGACTTCTATGGTTAAATCACTTGATATGTTTCTCATACTAACTTTATACAATAATTTTTTTCCTTTAATGAGTATTTTGAACTATTTAATTAACTCATTATTTAAATTTTACTCATTGTTTAGATTTTGTATGACGAGTTCCAACTACGGTGCGTTTTTGCTCATTGCAGTCTTTATAGAAATGTTATACATAATACATTTAAACATGTCGACAACTAATAATATAGTCAACCTGATGTTTATATATGAAAATCGAAACAAACCCGTGCATCGCACGGGTAGAGGTCTAGTATATTAAAAAAAACTATATCATGTTTAACATGAATACCAATATAATTGTTGTTTTACTACGGTGTAGTGGAAAGTCGATATAGTTTGTTTGGGTTGTTTTACCATGAAAACGTCGTGGTTGATTCTGTATCTTACATAATTGTTGACAATATTGCAAAATATCTTAAAGTTAAAGACATAGTTTACAACTCAGTCCAACAATATCTCTTCGATGGCTTAAAATCTTTTTAAAAACAGTTTTCTGAAATTCGAAAACAACAATTATAAAGAATATGAGACTTCTTATACTATATATTATGAAGTTATTATATGAAGAAAAAAAAACATATTTAGGAAAAGATTCAATTATTTAACACGTCCTCCATTTCTAAATATATATTGCAGTCAATCCCTACACACATGCCAATACACAACTTTAACTGTAATTATCTATAATAAAAAATTATAAAAATAAATTCATAGACATATACACAAATGGAGAGGATCTTTACTCCCTAACTAGAACATTCAAATAAGCATCCCAAAAGAAGAAGATAATTTTTTTCCATCTGTCTTACTATTTCTCGCACGCTCTACAACATTTCAAATCATAGATTCTAAATTGTTAAAAACATCTTCCAACACCCTAAATTAGACGGAAAAAAACATGGAAAAAGAAAACTCTCAAAGATGACCGGTCACAAGAATAATTTGGAATCATAATGGGACGGGCCTTTTGGACTCGTTACAAAGTTTCACATGTTGAAGATTTCTACTCTTCCCCCTGCACATTTCGCTCCCACCCTGCAGCGTTGCCTAAAATGCTCATGCGTTAGTTAACTAACGCAAGTGTAAACTTATGTGTTAGTTAACTAAAGTTGTGTGACTTAAGTCACGCAAGTGTAAAGAACTGCGTGGGTTAACTTAAGCAACCATTAACACATGCGTGAGTTAACTCACGCTCAGTCTGTGTAAAAAACCAGATGAGGCAGAAACTTCTATTTTCTCTAATTTTTCAATCCTTCTTTCATACATTCATTCAAGCATACATTTTTCATCATTCATTCAAGCATTCATTCAATCAAGCATTAAACTCATAATTATATTACGAAAAATAACAGAATAAAACAACGGAATAAAATAACAAATAATGTCATAAAAAACGCCAAAAAGCGTAAGTGTAATAGGATTACAACCAAATCCAACAAAATGTCATAAAAAAAAGGCTACACAAGTCATATTGGTCCATCCCGTGGACTCCTTCTCCTCCTCCGCGGAGCCAGCATCTGCTCCAGCATGCTCCACTCAGACTGTATGCCCTGCATCAAGCGCATAACCTCCTCTGGATTATGAAACACAGTAGGATGTCCCATTGCACCGTCCACTCTGGCCCTGATGATCTGGTATGGGTCGGGAGGATGTCCGACCCACTGCTGCTCAACAATAACCTCCTCGTAAGGAGGGATAGGACGATGAGGGGCATCAGCTGCGTAGTCAGGAATGGCAGCAGGGGGTTCACAATAGCATGTGATACTCTAATGAACCATCTCATGTACCCCTTAGTATGAGCCCATAGCTGGTTATCCGGAACCTGATGACCCCTCTACTGATGGTTGAGGACATGTAGAGCAAACTCTATGAAGGCCTGGGCCCCGTCATCTGCCGCAAGAAGCTCAATGTCTGTAGGAGCCCTGAGAATAGTCTGGACGTACCCGTACTGCCTAAGATTTGCTCTGGCAAGTGACTGATCATCATCTCGCTGTCGGCTATGATCCATCCGGAGTACCAGCATATGTTTTGAAAGGGCGTGATGTGTCGTTGTCTCTCGTACGACCTCCAGGTGACATGAGAATGGTCCAACGAATCAATGGCATCTCTGTAGTGTCCAGGATTAGAAAAGCCCCTGGGAGATTTCCATTGACTAACAAGCGGGGAAATAGTAGGGTCGTAGTCTTCATCATCAATCCTCGGAATGATGTTCGCGAAGTGTGCCAAAGTCCATCCCTGCAAACACAAAGAAATAAATTATATCAGCACAAGTATTATACAAATAACTATACATTTACGATCCAATAAGTAAAAAAGAAGAAAAACAAATATTACCACAAGCAAGGTCATGTAACCACCACAGGAGGCCATAAATGATTCGGAGGTAAGAGAAAACTGCTCATATAGGAAAGCAAGTCCCATCCCACCCCATGACCAGTTGTCCAACTCGTCCATATCTTGCAGCGCAAGCAACCTCAACAGATTAATGTTTTTGCTGTTCTTGCTAGAAAAAAATGGTCTAGCCAAGCAAGAGCAACAAAAGCGCCTTAATGCAGGCCAACCTAACTTGAGATCGCTCATCTTCCTCCTCCTATGTGTCATGCTCAAGCAGCTGATTACACCTATTCAAGAGCTCCTCGTAGCGCCTCTTCAGTACACCAAAACTGATGTGAGCAACACCCTGTTTTGTCATCTCTTTAGCGGCAGTCTCCGTTGTAAAAAGTAGGTCCACCTGCATCATCTTTAGCCCCTCGTCACGGGTTAACTCTCTATCAGGAAGGAGCCTCCCAGTGATGGGGATGCCTAGGAGACACGCCACATCATCTAGTGTGATGGTCATCTCCCCAACAGGTAGGTGGAAGCTGTTGGTCTCCTCCTGCCATCTCTCTCTCATCCACAAACGAACCCGTGAGAGATGTTCTCGTACCCACTAGTCAAGAGGGGAGTAAGACCGAACATATTCACTTCATCCCAAAAGCATTGCTTTTGTGCACCCGGCTGAGGGATTGTCAGGTTTTTAAGGCTCGACTTCTTCCCGTGCGAGATACCTTTCACCCTATGTTTTTTTCGAAACTGAAATACAAAAAACAACAAACAACACCGTTAAATAAATAATAAGTAAAATAAACATTAAATATATTCTAACATAAATTTTAATTCTAATATTAAATAAGTAAAATAATAATTAAAATAAGTTGTATAAATAGTAAAAGAAATAAAGTAAACATTAAAATATACTTACATCGGCATCAACCCAAATCTTGCATGCCGCATGTCCACCAAAGTAAGGTAAAAGCGTGAGCTCAGAAGGCCCCCCTACATAGCCGTCCGGTCCGGCCTCGTACACCACCCTCGGCACCCCCTGAAAACGACCCCCACCATCATGCTGTTGTGGCTGCTCAATATCATCCTGCTGCTAGGCTCCTCAATATGAGGTTGCTCCTGCTCAATATGAGGTTGCTCATGATGATCCTCATACTGATGCTGCTGATACGCATCAAACTGATACTGATGAGGCTAAGGCTCCTTAAAATGATACGCCTGATCATGCATCTGCTCATACACCTGATAATCTTGCTGGTACTGTGTCGGGTCCACCGTCTGGGATGGACCCGTCTGTGACGTTGATCCCCAACAGCATCAACTCTACCAAGTCTCCTTCCCCCACCTCTCCCTCGACCAGCCATAGGAGGGTGTAATGCTTGTTTCTCCCTCCGTAAACTACCAATAGGGGAAGGCTTCCTTGCCCTAAATCTGTCACTCCTATCATGAGGCGGCTTAGGCGGTCTCTGAGACGTATTCCTCCGAAAAATATTTGCACAACATTTCCAACAATTGAACAACAAAAAAACTTATAATCAACAACAACAATTCAATCTGTAAACTACCACACTGTCTTGAAACTAACTATAACTAACATTAACAAATATATTTCTAACTAATTTCATCATTAACAATCCAAAAAACAAAAAAAAATATCATTAAGACATTTTATCAAACACATACAATGCAATTTTCAAACAACTAAGAAATCTAACAATTTCTAAACCATAATATACCACATTGTACCCTAAACAACATCTAAAATACAATTCCTAACTTAATTCATCACTAACAATCATCAAAACTAACATGCAAGCCAAATTTCTAAAAAGCTAAAAATATATAATTTCTTCAAAAATATCACAAAATTTGAACAAAAATTAAGCAATGATGTAGAATAACCAACACTTACTTGTTCAATTGCGTGATTTGATGATGATTTGCTTGAGTTGTGTGAAATTCGCACTTGGAAGGGAAAAATCGTATTCTGGTGAAGTTTGAAAATGAGAGTGTTGTGTTTCTGTTTTGCTGTAAAAACACTCAAGTCACGCTGCGTGACTTAACTAACGCATGGGCATTAGTGTCCATTCAGCTGGGTGGGAGCGAAAAGTGCAGGGGGTAGAGTAGAAATCCATGTTGAATTAGACGAATAGGCCCAAACAGTTATTATCCTTTGCATTTCTAGATGTTTGCTCTTTTGACACACACCTTCTATTTGCTCTTTATCTTGAAAAACAACATTAAAAAGTTATCTACCAAAGTCTTTAAAAGGCAAAAAAAAAATCGAGAGATATTTCCTGAATCATTTGCGCATTTGGAGGGACCAAAAGAGCAACAATCACACTTTGCCCCCACCTATATATACTTGTAGTATTATACATTTTGAAGTGTAAAAAGAGGCAAAAGCCCCCACTTTTAGATTTTAGGATGTAAAAAGTAGGACGCTGAGCAATTGATGGCAACAAAAAAAAAAGGTTAACACAATGTATCAATAAAGTTTAGTTGAATATGTACGCGTGTCATATATTTTATACTAATTTATATTAAAATAAATTTAAAAGTTTAACAATTTTTATAATTTATATTAAAATAAATTTAAAAGTTTAACAATTTTTTTCCTATGAGATATGGTACCAACCAAATTTCAAAGTACTAAAGAATTTACCGAAAGAAATTCACTATAAATACTGTAATAGGTAATGTTAAAAAAATTCAATGGATTGTGCTTTTTTTTTAGTGGAACCATTGAGATTAATGAACGTAAGTATGAGGAATGGGCTTCAAAGCATATTTTGATTCAAATAAACTTTTTTTTGTTACATTTTTATCATATTTTCATATGATCCATTTTTTATTTTTAATTTATGTGAAACTTCATTACTGATATAATGAATTTCGAACACCTTACTGTTAAGACTAATGAATTTCGAACATCTTAGTGTTAAGTTCAACAAATTGAGTATGTTTTGTTTCTCAAAAGAAGTTATTGTTGTTGATGACAAATTCCGAACACCTTACTCTAAAGGACTCATATGAGATCAGTCCTTTACAACTCTAATACATACGTCCATATTAAGAAGTTGCACTGTCAACATTAGTGTGATGCCCTGCAATGATAAGCATCAAAAGTTCAAACACTAATGTCAAGTGCACTCAATTCTTCTAAAATCCTTCCTATAAAAGGATATATGTACATAGTATTCCGATAAACCTCTCACCCACCTCACTCGAAAATTGACTTGAGTGAAAGTTTTTGCAAGCGAGACACCCCACCGAGGAGCTCAACCACCGTCATCGGCTACACTCTATTGACTCCAACCAGAAACGGTATAAGCTAGGTATTTATGGAGGGAAAGTGTGTATATGTGGGCCTTACTTTTTACCGGTAAAAACAACCACGAAGTTGGCAAGAGAGAGGTAATTGTATCCACAATAGAATATTCTATTGAGCATTAAATTAATAGACTTATATATTTTGTAAGAGCTAAAAATAATTTGAAAAAGAATACAATTTCAATTTAACAAAAAATGTTTGTCTTCAAAAATTAATTCAGCTTGAGCTGAAATTCACGTGTAATTTGTACCTTCAAATTTAGTCTTAGGTTCACTGCTAATCTTATGTTCAACAACTTTTAAACCAAAATTAATTCAATAAAATAATTTGTTTAAATTCAAATCATTTAGCGTCAAGTGTTTTTTTTTGTCTCCCTTGCCATAAAAAAACATTACTCCCCCGGTGTCAAATATAAGACCAAAGTCAAATATATACCAGAAAGCCAAGCAATGAAAAATACATGCCTGAGAATGAAAAGCCAGAAAAACTTTATCAGATACCATTATAAGTTGCACACCAATCATTAATACACACACCATAATATATTATGCGACGGTTTCAACATCCCTCTCTAAACTAAAATATCTAATTTTCTTGATTATACAAACTTTAGTAGTCATCCATATTTGTCAAATCTAAATAGAATATAGTTCTCTTTCCTAAGTAACTGATGATGAGCAATGAATTAGTTCTGGTTTTGATGGATTTAGATACTAAAATTCAGCTGATCCATCCCCACAGAAAAACTGTTAGCAGTAGTTTTGGGTTTGTAATATGCCAAAACTACGTGATCATGGTTTTTTGTATCAACCAGCAGCCACAGCATCAGCTCTAGGACTTGCATCCAATAGTTGGTGCAGCTTCGCACCAGAATTTGGTTTGTTGTCACAATAACCATTCTCATCCTCCACAGTTCTATCATTAGAACCCGAATTATTATTAACTCTTGATAATAAGTTTTCTGTACTTACAGGTGCAGTCCTCTGGCTGTCAATGTTGGTCAAAATTATCTCTTTCGGTTGTCCCAGTTGAGCAATTTTAAATTTTTCCTGAATCGAAAAAAAAATGAAGTGTACTCAGCACCACAGAATAACACCAATGACATGTATGCATACAGATGAAAGATTAAGTGAACAGTACCTTTAATGCAGCATTTTCCATCCTCAGTCTTCCAGATTTCTCAGCAAGTCGATTTATTTCTGATCTAAGTGATGCACTCTCAGCATTCAAGGATTCAACTTTTCGTGCCAGTTCTTCGGCCTCAGCCTGAAGGGAGGGAATAAGCACGTTAGTCACAAGCCTATACTGAGTATAATCTTTATCAAGTGTGTGATAACGGAAGAACCTGATTAATATATGATTCTGACTGAACTAAAGATGCCAACATTTGTATCATACCTGCTTCCTTAGTCTGGACCTCCTAGCAGATTCTCGATTTGATTGTTTCCTTCTCTCACGCTTCAGTTCACGCTCATTCTACAAACCCAAACATACCAAAAGGAATTATTTTAAAATCATTAAAAGGATGATGACACTGCATAATTATCACATTGTGTTTCAAACGTGTCTCAAATGTACATGTACTGTAGAGTATTTAAACTGTTGAGACGAATTATATGTTACTGTACCTGTATCCAAGCCTCGGGAGGCAATACAGCAGAAGGTTGTGGGGCACTTGTGGGATTTGTTTTAGAATGAACACTGGAAGAATTTCTTAGCTCCAGCGCGGTGGTCATCGCTGAAGAAACTGCAGGTCCAACTAATTGACCTGTGACACCAGCAGGGGCAACTGCCATCATCTTATCAGAAACTGTGATTTCTTTGGAAACTTGACTACCTTGTGTATGAGTTTTCCCTTCTCCATCTGCTTAAACAGTAGAGAAAACATATCCATCAACGCTGATTATTTTAATACCATATTTTGGTATATGACATTTAATTATAATTTCTAGGATAAGACGCCAATATCAATACGGTATGAAGTAGGAAATATGGGTAAAAGACCACTCTTTAGAGTCTACAATGTGTCTGAATCTGATTGCAAAGTTAAAAACTTGAGCAATATACCCCTTACTGAGCAACAATGATATAATATCATTCAACTTATCAAGACCCTACTCAATAAACTGGTTGACATCATGATGATAACACAAATATAATTGTGATCCCATGACAACTCTATTGTTCATCAAGATGTGACACTTGGTGAAGAACAGAGTCATACCAGTGGTTGGTGTTCCCTCACGGCTTCTTTTCCTTCTTGTTTGATTAGCCTGATCATAAGACGGACAAATATCTTAATTGAATTGTTCAATTTTATAAAATCATTTTAAACAAATAGACTATAGGCGAAACAATTGCATATGGTCAACAAAGTATAAGAAAAGAAGTGCATCGCAACCAAGTACTCACCCCTGAAGTGTTGCCGTCACTTCCATCACTCGAACCCTCGGTATTCACACTGTTCATATCATCATAAAATTACTTGGTTATCCACAATAACAAACAAATGGACCAATCTTATCAACTGAGAGAAAGATAAATAGGATATATGTATGCTGTTGGAAAACTTCATGTATATAAACAGAACATCAACGAACCTCTGTGATTGCCTGCTTTCAGCTCCAGGCTCAGCACTCTCAGCATGGCCATTGCCTATTGACATTGCAAGTCCATCAAACCCTTTCAATTTCTTCATCAGACCCTGATCAGTATTTCCAGATGATTTGGGAGGTGTCTCTATGCTTAAAGGAGTTCCAGTCTGTATTGTTTTACCAATTCCAACTGATCATAATTTGATAGCATTAAGACTAAAGTATGAACTGATCACAGAGAAAATTATAACTTACAGCAGGTGAAGATGAAATTCCTTGACTATGTGGATGTGGACCCTATATTTTACAAAACAGAATTCATAAGATTGTGGGGAAAATTCCGAAAAATAAAGCATTCGTAATAAATGATGAAAAATTAATTGCAAGTATAATGCATTAAGGTAATCATAGTGTGGAAAGGTTTTTGATAGCAGAGGAGATACAACCTTTGTCAGTATTGATCAATTTCAGTAAAATATGAACCAAAACATGGTCCAGACAATTAACATAAGCTTCAGTAGCAAAAATTAAAATTAAAAACTGAAAAATCAAAGGTAAGAATGTAGGCATACAAGAGGAACTGCAGGGTGAGTATACACCCCTCCATGTGGATACATTGCCGCATAAGGATGTCCATAAGGTGGCATCATAGGCTGCAAGAAATAATAAATTGCTTATTCATGTCATCTAGGGTATACACCAAGACATAAAACAAACAAAGAATGTTAATATAACATAGCAATTGATGCCTATGTTATTATTACCTGTGGTGGCCCCCACATATATGGGTGAGGAGTGTGACCAGAAGCCACAGGTGAGTTATAGTAAGGTGGCATGGCAACTCTTGGTCCATAATATGCCTGAAGATATAGCGGACAATTTAGATTATCAGTTTTCTAATGGTCATTTATGTTTGTAAAATTCATAAAGTGAACCATTTTCAAGTGGATAAAAATTCAGTCTCATACCATAAAGTAAATATTTTTGTTAAATGAGAAAACAACGATCAGTACTTGGTAGCAATTCAAGGAATAATTTCAATTTGATATTAATTAGAGGTAAACATCGATCGCAACTGGAGATAAACAACTCAAAAGGAAAAAGGTAAGTAACCTGCATGGCTGCCCAATCAGGATAGACATGAACATTCGTCTGGTTGGTCTGATCCTATTAAAAGATGAGTGCATAAATACATCAAAAATCAAGTTTTTATTATAAATGCAACCACACGACATAGGAACAGTAGACTAGTAGAGCTCACCACTGTTACAGGTGAAGAAGGCTTTTCCGTCTTGGTAGATATCTCTTCATCGCTATTTCCCATTGCAAGCACCTAATGGAAAAAACTTGGTCAAAATCTGTAGAAGGATCCGTGCCAATTCTTAAAAAAAATATTGCAAATTCATGATTCCAACGACTATGAATGCAACATGCTAGAAATTTTTTTTTTTTTTTTTGAATAAAATGGTAGAAAACTTATATATAAGTTGGATATCTGGTTCACTATGTATTAAATTGAACTACTTATCAGTATACATATTTAATTTGAAATTGAACCACAAAAAAAAAATTGCAAAGTAACCTCCTGGTTGACTTCTTAAGCTAGCATCATAGACTCATACAAAAATATATATTAATTAGAATTTCCTTGATGAAAAACTACTCATCTTTTTGTTTTCTATCTCAAGCATAACTTTTAGAAGAACAAGTTTCTAGGTGAATTATCTAAGGTTCACAAATTCACAGTGGAGTAGACAAAGTAAACTAAATTTCAGATTTACATGTTAGAGAAACCAACTAATGAGAAGGCGAACACTTGAAAAGTTTATATGATTTCCTTGATTCACAGAAAGTGTGATTTCACAAATACCTTTCATCAAAGTTTAATATTATTGGTAAGCTAAAGATAATTCAATTCAAGAAAAACATGGAAAAATTAAGGAAACGATAATGAGTCAAAGACAAACTAGTGGAGGGTCAATTCAGTCTTTTCACAATACCACAAGCTGGATAGAAAGAAAGAGACATTGACAACGGGGCACACCAAATCAAATCTACCCCCAACAAAGCATTGAGGATATTTAAATGACAAAAATACCCTCCCATACCAAACATTTTTTCACTTTCACATGGGGTATGGTGATAAGAATTATGAAAAAAGTGATGAAACTCATGAATACCCTGATCCAGTTTCAACTAAATTCTACAAAATCAACAACACAAAAACCTTAGTTAGATGCAAATTAAGATCTAAAACAACCTCAATTCAAACCTTTTAGTTAGTTTAACTGAACAAGACAATTTGAATTGTTCTTTGAAACTTTAACACATCATTCAATTTTCCCCAGACACAAAACATTAAAAACATCGAAATTAAATCTTGAAACTAAATAAGTAACAGAATTCTACTTACCTAACAGAATTAAAAACAAAAGTTGAATTTTGGAGAAGGAATTAAAGTTAAGTAGTAGAATTCAGCATTTTCTCTCTCTAGAAAAAAAAATGAGGGAAAGAGAAAGAGTTTTTTTTTTCTCTCTCTATATATCTAACTAAGCTTTGAAACAGAGAAAGGTGAATGAGGGATGGTGAAGAAGAAAGGAGCGCGAGGGGGTGTCCACGTCATTATACACGTGTCGTATGTCGGAGTAACCGTATACATACGGCGTATATACGGTGTGTGGTGTGGTGGTTGTTGAGCTGGCGATAATATTCCAACGTCATTATAGCCGTACACGTGTTTCACAAAGAATTGATCTACGCGTCTTCTCTTAGGGGTCCAACCTAGCAACATGTCCATGTGACCTTTCAGATTCACATTAACTTAATTAAATTAATTAATTATCTGGCAAGATTCAATAATAAATTTGGATTGGTTTATTCAATTATTTTAATTCAAATCAAAACTAAATTGAATTGAATTCGTCCTTTGGAATCCACAATGGACATTTGTAACATAACAGGTGTAAAAAATCTTGAGCCACGTTTTGCGACTGTTTCTGATATTTTACTTTTTTCTCTGATGAAATTTTTTTATATGTGTGCGCACTTGGCAAGATATTTCTACTATCTTTATGCTCTAACCTATGATTAAGCACAACAAATTATTTTATATCCATTTTTGAAGAGATTGATATGTGCTATGAAAAGTTGGAGGTGGCAAGGTTGTCGTTTTTATGGTTAATGGTCAGAAACAGACATTTCGTTGAATGCTTTATTACCTTTTTTCTTTAGCGTATGAAACATTGTATGTTTGCTTCGTAATGGTGAGAGTGAGATGCTGACTAATGCAAAAGTACGTACATAAATTCCATATGGTTTTATGAGACGCTCAATCATAATCCAAAGTCTAAAACCTTTTTTCTTTGTCAAGCCTCACTCCATTCTCCATGTATTATTGGTTTGGATTTTGTAGTAATTTGGTAGATATCATATGTCTATCTATATTTGCAAAATATTTGAGTTTAACTTTTTTCAACTTATATCAGCTTAAAAGATAACTTTTACGTTTTAATGTGTAAAAGGTTTTCAAGACTAGTTGTCAACATATTCTCTAATATACTCTAAATACACCATTTTCTTTGCATTTTTATCAAATTCAAATGGATTCCACTAAAGCTCTTGTAGGCCTACATAAATTTAGTGAAATTCATTAAAGTTTAGGTAGATAGTTTTTGGAGCTCGTGATATCTTGTCATATCTCATTGCTAATAAGTAAAAGGTGTACGGAAGCTCATAATGTATGGAAGCTAAATTTTTAACTACTTATATTGACTGATCAATTACCATTTTTACTTACATTTCATCTTGGTAGGAGTAATTTGCATCTAAATAAGGTTTTGGACATGTGTTTTCTCTGTGTTATTAATTTACATTTCATGGCAATTCCAATTCATTTTAAGCAAACCTGATCTAAATTGCTTCATAAGTTATCAAGTTTGTCTACGTTTAGGACGAACAGATTAAGGTCTACAAAATGATCCAATCAAGATTTGGAATATAATTAAGGTTGATCATTATCTCAAAAAAAAATTAAGGTTGATCATAATTCATCTAAGGGAAACACTAACTCATTTAGGTAGGTTTAATGGTGTTGATTTGAAACTTTATAGTGTGTTTCTCGTCTAAAAAAATACTAACAAAATATATTCAATACATTAAAATTAAAGTATTTGACTTTTAAAAAAATATTTTTAATTTGAAATCTTTAAAAAGTGTGTGAGACACTCGTTAAAAACACCATTCATCTAACCTCGTTTCTCCCTCATTCAAAATCCTTAATTAGCTATGCAGGAACATACCTCCCCAAATCTACATGTTTTTATGGGTGATTCTTAATGCACCGGGTGGATATCTTGCCACGTACATATTATATAATATTCCGTCCGTCCTTAATTATAAGTTTCTTTTAAAAAAAGTCTAATCCCTAAATGTAAGTTATTATACAAATTACTAAATACATTTATTTTTCTCATAAACATACCTCTAATTAATATTAATAGACACATTAATTAATTACAGTATCGACCATTCATAATATTTGTGAAATTAGTCGAGAAGACTTATAATAAAGTGCGGAGAAAGTGCTAAAGAACATCTTGAAATTGAAACTAATAATAGTTTTTTTTTCTTACATTAGAAATTAATAATAGTTGGTTGTTAAAATCAACTAGTCGGTTTCATTTAAGGTACACACTCTGCTGTCTATGAGCTATGTATTGATTATGTGTATAACATCATTCTTCTTTTTTTTTTGACAAAATCATTTTTTTTGTTGGTCTGTGTATAACATCATTCAATTATTTAATGACGTCTCAATTTTTACTTTAATCATTTAAAATAAATTTAAACTATGAATTAGTTTTTTTCTTGATCATTCATTGAACCCGTTCAGATAAGTTGAATTAGTTTTTTCTATAGAAACAAAACTTAAAGGCAACAACGAATTAGATGTTGTTTATGATCGGTTATAGTGCCCGTGCAAATAGACCAACAACATAGTGTCAGGGTTTTAAATGTCTAATTTTTGAGGTGTGTTCGGGACAATCATATATTTATAAAGAAAAGTTGATATTGACGCGGAAACCAAAATAATAGAGAGATAAAGTGAAAATATAATGTGAGTATGAGAGAGAAAATTATCACAAACATTGTTACAAAATAGTTGTACAAATATCATTTCTCTCATTTTTGTGTTTTATTTAATAAAAATATAATATATTAAAATAGTTTATAGGGCTCAATCATATTTTCTTTTTCCCTTAAAAAAAATTATTTTTACTAAAGACTCAACTTTAAAATTAAAATAAGGTTTTCAAAGAGATTAAAATAGATATTGTTCAAATAGTCATCTTTATTCTAATTTGAACTCAAGACCTAATAGTTGTATATACAAATTTCAAGTAATTTTTTTTTTAAGAAGCTAAGCAAAACTTTATTAAAGAAACAGACAGTTCCTCAAGCACAAGGTGTGCTGAAGAGAAACTGCTAATAAAAATGTAAACAGAATAAAAAAGAATTACATTATTGCTTGAATGACAACATAATGGGTTTAGCCTCCAATAAGGGTAATCAAAATCGAACAAGACATAGTGCGATTTCAGCCACCAAAACGTTTGGAGTTTAACCTTTTCTGCAAAAGTCTCAAGCTGATATGACTTGTTTTGGAAAATCCTATTATTACGATCCTTCCAAACAACAAAAAGCACCGAAATCCATATGATAGTAAAAGCAGTCCTTGAATTTTTGGAAAAGCCTCCTAGTCCGCGAAACTGATTAGAATGAGTACCAATGGTGCCATTAAAAAATGAATCAATTCCTAACCATTTTGAAACCAAGAGCCAAATGCGACCGTACACATCACACTGAAAGAACAAGTGATCTATGTCTTCTAATTCACCACACAGGGCCGAACAAGGAAGCTGAGTAGCATCAATAACTTCTCGCCTATAAAGATTGTCCTTAGTAGGTAGTCTGTTCAAGAAAAGGCGTCAAACAAAAAGATTCACCTTAAAAGGAACCGCTTTCAGCCACAAGAAACTATCAAAACCTTCATTTAGGTTGGTATCAATCGATTTCAAAAAGGAATATGTTGATTTAACTGTGTAACACTGCGATGTATGGAGTTTTCACACCCACCTATCAACCATGCCAACCTGCAAAAAACAAGTAGACACCCGTTCCACACACTCCAAGACCAGCCCCTCCTCCCATGCAAGTAACCTCCTACGCCACTTCCATGCTTCACCTCCAACCCCCCACCCTAACTCAAACATCTCCGACACCGTAGCTAGTTTATTGTCCGCAAGATAGTAAAGCCTACCAAAAGATCTTGCTAGAGGACAATCATCCAGCCACGGGTCCACCTAAAACAAAGTATCCCGACCATCCCCCACCTTCCGAATAATGTTATCTGTCAACCAACCAGTTTCGACAAAACCCACTCCCGTCCTGGTTTGGTTCAGGTTGCGCCACCAAACTGAACCTATTAAATTCCTTCAACCTCTTTACCCCAGTCCTCCATTCTCCGTTTGTAAGCAAATGTTATCCCATTTAATCCAAGAAATTTTACTCACATCCTCACCACCCCCCCAAAAAAAATTAGAAAAAATAGAATCAAGGGAAGAAATAATACTTGAGGGAGCTTTGAAGAAGCAGAGGAAATAAACCGGAACGAATGACATTACAGACTTAAGCAAAACCAACCGACCACCCAAAGAAAGATTCTTGCACTTTAACCCAGACAACCGTTCACGGATTCTATCAACCAACGGATACCAAAACTGAAGCTTCCGAGGATCACCACCAATAGGCAGCCCCAAATAAAGAAAAGGGAGGCGACCTTTTTGTGTAATTGCACTTTTGCTCCTATATTTTTGTCAATTGTGCGACTTTGCATCCTCTCTTCTGTTTTTTTGAGTGATTTTGCACCCCATCTTTTGCCCCTTTTCCCTTATTTTAATGATGATTTTGAACAAAACACAATTGACAAAAGATGGGGTGCAAAATCGCTAAAAGAAAAAAGGGGGTGCAATATCGCACAATTAGCAAAAGATAGGGGAAAAAGTGCAATTAAGCCAAATAAATATTTAATCAATATTATTTACCAATCTTTCTCATTTACTACTCCTATCTTATTAACCTTTTTTTTTAATCAATATTATTTACCAATTTTTCTCATTTACTACTCCTATCTCGTTAAACTTTTTTTTTTAAGAAAGAAACTCAAACATCAACTTTAAAATCTGTAGAGATAACAAAAAGATTTTTATATTTAATCTTTCATTATTAATTCGTCAATGAAGAAAGAAAGAAAGTTAACAATATTACCATTGTTTAAAGATAGGAAATCATCATGATTGTATTTCCTTTGTAACATGTTAAACCTACAACAAAAAAAAAATGCAGAAAAATAAAAGTTGTTAGGAATAGATGAGAAAAGTTGTTAGGAATAGATGAGAAAGAGGAAAGATGATAAGTAAGAAAATGAGTAAATGAAAAAATAGATAGAAATTATATGATTATAATGAAAAAGAAGAGAGGGAGGTTGAGTGAATGATATTTGAATTTGAAATTCAAATTTCCAAAAGTTGTAAAGTTAAAAAGGACAAAAGTAAAAAAAGTTTCTCACATATTCAAAATGATGAATATATCCTTCAATATAGAAGTTGGAATGGTATTGGGTCAGGGGTAGTGTAAATCCGAAGTTGGTAAAAAATTTGACATTGCATCTTGACACTTGAATATCTAATATAACCCTTTAAAATAGTCATGTAATTTTTTTGGAAACAGGGACAGGGACGGTTAAATAATTTTGGTAAGTATTTGTTTTCTCATATATATATATATATATATATATATTTGATTTGATTGTGCTAAATTTATCTTTTTAAGATCTTTAAGACATATGTACTTTTACAAGAACTTATTAGACCATTTACAATGGCAAAAATCTTCAACACCCACTTTTTTAATTCTCAACACTCCACATCATTTTCTCTCTCTTCCACCTAATAATTCAACACTCATTCAACAAATACCCTCTCCAATAGTTTTTCATTCAATACTCTACCCACCGCTTTTTATTTCATATTCTTATTTAATTTTATATTTTTGTTTTTATAATTACATAAAATTACAATTATCAATTATAATTAAATTAAAATAATAAACACTTAACAATTTATTTTTTAGTTTTTTGTAAAAACAAAATTTATTTAAATAATTTATTTTTATTTTCTTAACTTAAAATGCAATAAAAATGAACCAAGTCTCTATTTAGAAAGATAATAATAAGATTAAGATAGTGAAAAACTTGGTTTTTTTTTCTGTGTCCAAATCAAATGAACCAAGTATCTATTTATAGAGGAAAAAAAATCATGAATTTTGGTAAAAAAAAATTAATTTGCAATGAAATAATTGAGTTCAAATTATTAAGATGAGAAAAAACGAGACAGCTAATCAGAATCAACCAAGTGTCAAAACAGTTTTGCACATACAACCAATCAAAACATTCTGAATTGGTAAATCAATTAATGATTTTAATTTATGTTGGTCAAATGTGACAATTCAGAATGTTTTAATTGGTTGTGTGTGCAAAACTGTTTTGGACCGTCAATCCACCACAATTAAATTCTTATTTAAAATTGAAGTGTGTACAATTGAACAAATTATATTGTCAACATTTCATAAAAAAAGTATGGTTGTCAAAAAATTATTTAAATTAAATAAAGAGAGTGGTAGTGAGCTGGACAGAAAAATAAAGAGGAAATGAGATGAGATATGGTGGGGGAGGTCCACGTCCACTGGTCCCAACATTGGCTTGCGTGTGTGCCTAATGGACACGTAATATTGTCGGTGTGATGTGTACACCAAAACAAAACAAAATAACCAATCATGTCACCAAATTTTTCGAAAAACCGCATAACCGTTAATTGACCTTTTAATCGACGGCTGGCACTTGTTCATGACGTGGCTCCTTTCAAGATGGTGACACCCCACTCGCCACGTGCTCTCACCTTGCTTTTCATTTCTCCAACTTATCATATACCTTTTCACATAAAAAATATATTTAAACAATTATTTTATGACAATTTTTACAACAATTCTTTCTCATTGATTTTTTTTCTTCTGTTGTTTTGACTTTTGTTTCAAAAACCAATATCATTTGGTATATTTTTGTTGTCTCACAATTTTTTCTAAAAATAGTTGTTTAAATAACATTTTTCTTTCCATGTATGCCCTTGCCTTTTTTCTGAATTATTCTCTTATTTTAATTGTTTCATTTGAATTGTACACGATTAAAACTAAAATGAAAGGCTAAATTGGCTTTAATAGTAAAATAATAAATATTGCATCAGTATTTAAAAACGACAATTATTTTGAGAAATATAAAAAATTTGAAGAACCCCAGACGCCTCAATTATTTAGCTTAAAAATGTGAATATTTAGTAGGTATGACAATCGATACCATTTGGGCAGGTATTAGTGTGACCATCCTCGTACCCACGTTTATAAAAAAGTCTTTGTACTTGATCTCATTCCCTCGTAGGCATCTTAGAGCTCGTACATGCGTTCATTATCCAAACTTTAACAACAAAAGGACAATAAATAACAAAAAAACACAAATTAATTAAAACATCATCTAAAATCTTTTAAATCAACTTATAATTTATTGCACAATTCATAATATTTAGCCAAATTAAAAGATCTAAATACATAAAACAAGTGCATATTACAGTAGATATGAAAGATTAATGATTAATTAACTAATTTTAGTATTACATAAAGTTATAATTATATTATATATAATGCATCCATGAGGCGGGTTGAGCACAAGAGTGTCCGTACTCACGCCCATATCCGCTTAAATTTGTGGGTTTTTAGCCAAGCACGTACCCAAAAATATAAGTATTTATCCTCTCATCGTAGATATTTTTTTCGGATACCTATTGAACTTGAGTCTAATTGCCATCCCTAATTTTTAGTCACTAAATCTCTTGACAAAAAGAAAAGGAAGAATAACAAATAATATGAAACGGAAGGAGTAGTTGATTTACTTAAGGTTTTTTTTGTGTGGAAATGATTTCGTTTAAGGTGCAGCTGTCTTTGAGCTATGTATAACATCAATTAATTATTTGATTTTTTTTAGGCAATCATTTAATTATTCAACGACATGTCATATTTTACTCATTCCATTATAAAACGATGACATATATTCAATTGTATAAAATAAAAACAAAAATTATATTTTGAAATTTTTAATCGATACAAATCCATTAACTTAACATTTTAAATACTACCATTTTTTTAGGGAGAATACTACCATTTATCTTTTTTTATTAATAAAAAATATTACAAAAATGTGTTATATAAATATTACTACTTTTTTTTAGGAATTTATATAAATATTACATAGTCAAATCATATCGCTTATTATAGTCAAATATATTATTATTAAAATGCTCCTCCATTTAATATTCATATAATTTGTAAATGCTCTTGTTGATGAGGGTTAAATTTTTTATTTTATGTAGTAAACGAATTTATGAGTTGTAAGCAAAGGTCCATCAAAATAAAAAGATGGGGTGCAAAATCGCTCAAAAAAAGAGAGGGGGTGCAAATCGCACAATTAACAAAAGATAGGGGAAAAAGTGCAATTAAGCCTATTTATTTATGCCATTGAATAAATTTTTGAAAGGGTATATATTAATAAAACAAATGTGTACATGTTTTTATACGGGACCCATATTTATTACTTATCAATTGATTAAATTTTGCATTCGAAGATATTTTAAAGGATTTTCTCATATAAAAAAGATTCTATAGAAATACTATATAAAATTTAGGTTTTTAAAATACTTCAGCTAACCAACTAATACCATAAAAAACTTCATTTTTTTGAGAAACCATAAAAAACTTCATATAACTTATTTATTTATTAATTTCAATGTTATATGTTTCAAAAATAAAAGTTAATTAATATATGTTTTTTAAGATATATCAATACCCCTTAAAAAAAAAGATATATT
>Ga0315913_1000680_pt1 | contig 32386 bp, 7 predicted proteins | sample MpolsnodulesMG_FD_207736 | JGI IMG/M metagenome (GOLD analysis project Ga0315913, IMG submission 207736) | Medicago polymorpha root nodule microbial communities from Los Angeles, California, United States - small nodules | ecosystem: Host-associated > Plants > Roots > Nodule | place: USA...
ATATTAGCAAAACCGGGACTTAGTAGGATACACAACATCCATATGAGAAACAATGTAATAAAGAAAGAAAGAAGCAACTACATAAGGCTGATACAACAAAGATTAAACAACATACAACATTGATATTAAATTCAGTGTGATATGTTCTATATATTTAACTCATTTTAATATTGACCTTGTAGATATTTGAATCGTTTCTTCAACATATTTTCAATTTGACATTTTTATCTCCATAAATCATAGAATGCAACAATGAAAAAAATGTTGCAAAGAAAATAAAAACCTATCGAAATGATTGAACCTCAAAACAAATTAAATAAATGGTAAAATAATTAGGTTTAATTGCACTATTCCCCCTATCTTTTGCTAATTGTGCGATTTTGCACCCTCTCTTTTTTTTGAGTGATTTTGCACCTCATCTTTTACCAATTGTGTTTTGTTCAAAATCATCATTAAAAGAGGGGAAATGGGCCAAAAGATGGGATGCAAAATCGTTCAAAAAAGAAGAGGGGAGTGCAAAATCGCATAATTGACAAAATATGAGGGACAAAAGTGTAATTAAACACAAGAATGTCAATCTAACCAAAAATGGGGCAAAAAGATGGGTGCAAAATCGCTCAAAATAAAAGAGAGGTGTAAAATCGCACAATTAACAAAAGATAAGAAGAAAAAATGCAATTAAGCCAAATAATTACCACCAGTAACTTAACTATACCTATGTTTGCATTGGTGGTGGATGTATTGTGAACGTGCGTTTAGATAGATGTTACAATTTGTAGCGTATGTATCATTACGTTTTAAGGCTCTCAAATGCACAGTGGTAGTGGTGAAACGTCAAAACAAACACACACTATGCTCTTTTGTAAAAAGCAAAATAACATTGTCCAAACTGCCTAATGGCATCTATGGCCCTGGTGCTGTACAATATGATGCTTCACGTATTTTTTATTTTTATTTTTTGAAGGATGATGCTTCAAGTATTTTTTTTTTGTTGAGAGATTCAAGTATTTGTTAACCAAGTGATTTTGTTTGGCTTTGTTTCTTTGTTGCGATTCAAGTTTGACATTGTTCTAATAATTGATAATGCCAACATCTACTTGACTTCTATAACGCATGTGTCTAATCAAGAGAAAGATGAAGATAACTCAGATGTTTTCAAGAGAGATTGTGGTTCTTATTTGTTCAAAGGGGTGGTTTTTATAAGAGAAGGGCCCTTATTTGTTCTCATATAGAATATTAGTTATTTCAAAAATTGAAGTGATACTTTTACGTGGATATAGATTAAACATGTCCACTTATTTCTTTCTCTTTAATCGTAAATTGGATTTTGATTGTCCAAAAATTATTTTCCATTAAACACATTCCACCAAATCAAAAGAATTATTCATAAGTTTTGATAATACAGATTACATAATTGATATTGGAGTATTTATATCCGACAAGAAGATAGTATTTGAAGACAATGAACATCAAGCACAGATGAAACACGTGTGGTGTCTCATTGATGGGACTTTATGGGTCCCTGTCCTAATCCACACGAGAGGACTAGTATGATCAATGGTCCTACAATGCAAGGCAACCTGCCACCTGGCACACAAACAAGGAAAACAAACACAGTTACCCATCTTCTTCCCAATGCCAATCCAACCCACTTTTATTGTCTTGTGTCCCTTCCTTTTGGTCTGTATCTATGCACGTCTATACATCCTAGCCCATTCGTGCGCATGCACCTTTTAGCTTATTTTCATCGTTACTTCAATCCTCTCTCATTCACTTGGGACCCGCCACATGTTGTGTTTTTTTAGGGTGTCTTAACAAGTCCCCTTGAAATAAAAAATTGACAAGTTTTTATATTTATAGAAAAAGTAGTTTTTTAAAGTTTCAATACATGGAATACATAATTTTAAAGAAAAATATTTTCATTTAACATCTTAACCTAGCATTTTGCTTTTTTTAGGGGAATGAAACATTAGCAATCTGAGTTCATTTACTTAATTATTGCAACATATTATATGAATTAAGAGTAAATGCTAAATTAGTCCATCAAAATTGACATCGAGGATAATCGAATCTAAAACTTTGATAGGAACGCACTTCAATATTTCAAGTCAACATCACCAGACCAACCCAAATGGGTTGAATATATGCATTTTTAATGCAGTTTTGATCGTTCAAGTTTCACAATTGTTTCATTTTGGCCACCGAAATTTCAATAGTTCGATTTTAGACTTCCAAGGTTCAATTGCTTCATTTTCGCCCTAAATTTTCACAATTGTTCAATTTTGACCAACAAATTTCAATTGGCCAATTTAAGTCCCTCAAATTTACGTCCTTTTGTATTTTCTAGTCACTCTATTGACATTTTGATTGGAAAACCGTAAGGAGGCAATTTGAAATAAATAAGGTCTTAAAACAAAAAAAAAATGTCAGCACACGTGACTACTTAGCCTCTTTCTTCTCCATCGGTTGAAACTTAAGCTTTAAAGTATATATAAAAAAGGAATGTTAGCGATACACATTTTATCACACACTTCTTAACACACTATCTTTGATTGATTCAAATTCACATGGATCTCACAAAATCACGTGGAGTCATGTAAATTTGGTGGGACTAATGTAAATTTTAATCAATCAAAAAGAGTGCGTTGAAAAATGTGTGTTGCAAACATTTTCTCATATATAAAAAATAAAAATATTGAGAGTTAAAAAAATATAAATCTTAAATTTGTCAAATCCAAAAAAAAATATTTTGAAAAATAGTAAAAAATATATCAATACTTTGTTGCAGAAATTTTGTGTAATCATTACTTGATCAAAAATAACATCTTATATTTCCAAGACAAAATTTATATTTGTAGATTTTTTTAACCATTGCCTTGAGGGCACTCGTTAGCAAGACTCTAATTTGTTATATTGTTTTTGTAAGGAATAATATTTGTTATATTGGTATTATTGAAAAAGATAAGTATAATTTATTACAATATGACAACGCAAAATATCTATCATCTATACCTTAATTTTAATCAAAACCAAAATCATTTTAATAGTTTTTTATATAAAAACCATTATTCGTAATTTATAAGCATCAGCGTAATAAATATAATAGACAGATGGGTGCCCGTCTAAAAGTTAGTACTAATATAAGATAAGGATTAAATATGTTTTTGATCCATATAAATAGGTTAACTTTTTGTTTTAATCTCTCTAAAAAATTTCTTCAACTTTTAGTCCCTCAAAAGTTTTTCATCTTCACTTTGGGTCTCTCCTTTAAAGTAAACTCATGTGTAAAATTCATATTTAAATTTTAATTTTTTTTTATATTATTATAAGAATCTAAAAAAAAAAGAATTTTTTAACAAAACAAAAATTAAATATACGGTTAAAAATTAATATTTAATTCATGTTTTGTTAAAAAATTATAATTTTTTGAGAATTTTTTTTATAATATTCTACATAATTTCATAAAAAAATACAAAATTTAATTTAAAAATAGAGATAAAAAACAATGATTGAAAATTTTATAGGATTAAAAGTTGAAGGAAAATTTTAGAAGGATTAAATTTTTTTTGATATATTTGTAAAGAAAAAAAATATAAATAATATAAAACGACTCTTTTTGAAGAATTTATAAACACAAAAAACAGTTAGAATGAGGTAAAAAAATAAGAGTAAAAAAATAAAAAGAATCTTCTTCAAAGCCACACGCTTTCGGATCCTAGAGCAAGCCCAATTGCAATTTCTCCTTACAAAGTCTACTTTTACATTCTCGTATTATACGGTGCTTAAGCTAATCACCGATTCAACAACGCCAGGTTCTCTCTCTATTTTTCGATTCATTGTATCTTTTTTTTCCCTAGTTCAATCAAAATTAGGGCTTCTTTTACTTCTGAAAATTTTAGGGCTTTGGTTTTGGTACTGTTTCCAAACTGTGTTGATTTTCTTATTGATTCATTGTTTAGTTTCAGACATATGAATATATAGAAGAAGGTTTACATCTGAATAATAAATTTGATTGTAATTATATATATATAAGGATTAATCACACATGGATAGAATATAAACGGACGACAAGCTGCGGCTGTTCGCAACTTTTAGGGCTGTCTATCGTATCTTAAAAACACCAACCTTTATACCACAAGTGGTGAAAACCCCACTTATGTCTACCCATGTGGTTAAATTTGAAGGAAAATAGAGAAATCTTTCATATTTTTTTGAAGAGTATTTTTTTTTAGAGAAAGATAAACTAATGCATATGATTCATATATTTTTTATATTAAAAATATCATAACATAAATTAAATTTGAAAAATTCATATAAACCCTTCAAAACCCCCAAAACCCTTCTCTAGTTCAACTCTTTACTTCCCCAGATGAGGAAAGTTTTGTATTATGAAGTAAAATTAACCCCATCAACCCCCCCTTCTAATGTCCTCTATTTCTTACTTCTTTTTTTCCAAAATCCTCTCCCTCCCTTCGCTTCCAAACTCGCAAACAAAGCCTAAGTGTTCCAGTATACATACCTCAAACTTTTATTGATTCTTCTCGTTTCTCATGAACCAGTTTAACAAACAATATAGATAAATTAGATTTTTTTTTTTTTGTTTACCATTTTAGTAGCTTTAAATTCATTGTGATTTGTGGTTAAAGACTTTTACTTTTAAAAAGACCTTAATATTGTCGAAATAGACTTTAAGACTCCTATAGCCTATTAAAATATTTATATTATTTTATTATATGTGCCGAAGCCCTACCTCCGACCATTGTGGGTCACCGAAGCTCTGTCGTCGATCACTGTGGGTCGCCGAAAAACTGACCGGACCACCGTTGGATGATCGTCAGAGCTGCACCGTGGTCAACGCTTCCGGCGAGCCGTGACCACCGATTGGCATTACCATCACATTTTTAATTATTGAATTAATAATATTAATTATTTCTGAATTATTTGACAAAAAAATATCAATTATTTCTGAATTTTTAAATTAGTTGGGCTTCTACAAAAAAAATCTTTGGGCTAGAAAAAAAATCAGTATTGGACCTTGTTACATACAATTTTTTCAAGTTAGCCGTGATTCAGTAGATGTACAAGTCAGGAGCAAGTCTTGTGCTTTAAAGTTCTATTTGTTTGATTTGCAGAAATTCTGTACTTTACCTCAATAGTGGGTAGTGATCTACACATGGTGTAATTTGTGGCTATTATAGCTTCTTGAATGAATGAAATATTTTCTTTGATCAAAATATAAAATAAAATAAATAAATAATACACATCATAATCTACTAATGGATTGATTGGATGATTTTATACTTAATGGATTGGATTGGATGAATTTTTTAGAAAATTGTTTACTGGATTTTAATGAACTAATGAATTGTTTTGATCCATCTATTAGGATCCAAATTCATATCCATCCAATCCGTCCATTTTACCACCCTCCTAACTGTTGTTGGAGGCATTTTTGTATTTTTGAGGTGTTAAAGAGCAAAGTTTTGTGAAAAGAGCAAAATTCATTTGAAACAAGTAAAATGGACTATCTAAAGGCCTCAATGTGAAACATCCCTTTGTAAATAGGCTTTTTGGCCAGGCCTGACAAAAAAAGAAGGCTAGGCTTAGGCCTTTCAAAGGTTAGTCTGGCCTATTCACACTCTTATTTTAGAGGTTTCTTCTAGTGCAGTTGATTTTGAGATAAGATTTGTTATCCCATTTCATTTTTATTTGATGTGATGTGTTTTGTGCTTCCTTTGGGAGGTCTCTTAGAGATTAATTTCTATGAACCTGATGTTGTAAAACTTTATAGATTAGTTCTTGAAATATCTCCATAAATATCTGTATAACGTGATTTGATTGGATAATGATATTTAAATTTATTGAAAATCAACCTTTTTTTTTAAACAATCAAATTTATTTGATAATAAAGATATTTAAATTTATTTAAAATCAAACCTGTTTTTTTTAAACAATCAAATTTATTTGATAATAAAATAAGAAAAAGAGAGAATAGAAGATGCACCGACTAGTTTTACACTGACATCACCAAATCACAAAGATATTTTGAAATTAGTTGTATGACATTTCAGATTGATGGATTTCTTTTTGTTGTATGTCAGTGTAAAGCTATTCTACATCATTCATTTTCTGAATAAAGATGAAGCTCTCCCCAAACCATGATCGACTGGCATATCTTGCGACAGTCAAAGTTGCATTTCAACATAACATGATGAAGTATGATCAATTCTTAAACGTTCTGATGAGTTTCGAGGATCAAAGAATTGATATAAGAGGTGTCGTGGCAGCAGTAAAGGAGTTGTTTAAAGCGCATACAGATTTAATTTTGGAATTCAACACCTTCCTGCCAAAGGAACATGAAATCACACTTCCATTTCAACTTGAGATGAATGGTTAGTAGTTTCTGATTATTAATTGCACTTCACATATGTTTATGATTTTCTGCAGTTTTTTTGCTTGCTAATTGCTATATACATATATATGCCATGGTTCTACCATATGCCGCAATGCCATGATTTTTGGTTTGTTGCCATCCACCATAATATTAGTCCTCTAGTTGTATATATGACATTTAAATTGTTCAATCTTTGTTGGATTGAGACAGACGGAGTCCTAATTTAGAGACTAATTTGATTAGGTTTTCCATAACTAATTGATGGATTAAGTTGTGACACACTGCATTGTTGAAGAAGAAAAACTAAATTGATGATAGAATTTTTTCACGTAATGAGCTGATGAAGTCTATATCTTTGGAGTATTAAAATAGGGGTTCATGCATTTTATGTACTTGGGAAACTAATGTCCACCGATAACACTTGTCTTACAACCGTAAAATATTCCGGAAACTCTACAATTAAATAAACATAAACTAAAAGAAGAAATCATCATAGGAAAAAGAAAAAGAACAAGAGACTCCCTCCGTGCAACCATTTTGTTTGGCTTCCCCATTTTCTTTTTCTTTTAACAAATCTTCCTCCTCATTATATTCAACTTGTATTTTTTTGGCCCATTATCCATTAAGCCTAAAGAACAAATACCATGGGATGGCCAACCTAGGTAGTTAATAGCGCGCTATAGCAGCGTAGCAGATGTTGGCCGCTATTTAATGATATTTCAATTAGGGGTGTAAGTGGTTCTGACAAAACCTCTCTTCTTTGCGTTCTCATCTCTCTTCTCTTTATGTTTTGTTTTAGGTTTTTTTTCCTTTCGGTTAGGGGTGAGCTTTGGAAGGCTATTTGATAGTATCTCAATTACGGGTATAAGTGGTTCAGACAAAACTGATGAACCCTAAAACCAAACCAAACATTATGCGATCTTTTCTTGTTTGGATCAAAATTCAAACCGAACTGAAGGAAACCGGGTTGGATTAGTTCGGCTCTTGGTTTTTAATTTTGAAATTCAATAAATCGATAAACCAAACCGATAGGTTTATTAAACTTACTAAGCCCACTTTAATTTAACTTAGACCCAACATTTTTCTAACATCATCGTCCAAACAGCATGAGTCAGCATTATGCATGGATTCTTACTTTGTGAATTCTTGCTTCAATCTTGGATTTTTGTAAATGACTCTGCCATTTACTTGATGTGATTTTCTGGAGTTGTTTTGGAATGATATTGCCATAATAAGATTACAAAGAGCATTCCTGTAAAGTATGTAGTATGATGTACTGCTGTCAACTTACATATTCGTTGATTTGTTCAACAAGTTAGGTTTGTTTCTAATGCATAATAGTCAATCCTGGACAGCGGTGCGTAGCGGTCGACCCTAAAATTGGGATGGCGTATAATAGGAAGACCGCTATTTGATCATTTTTCGGACAAATTACATGAATAATACTATGAAGTATAAACGAACATATATTTAATATAAAATTAAATACAACACAAATCTCATGAAACTCATAAATCAAAACACTCAACATCCACAAAACATTACATTCAAATCCAAATACCAACAAATGTCAGGGAAATATATAAGTTTAGGAGAGCTTTCAAGTCTCCAACAAAATTTCACAGGTCTTAATCAAAACATTAACCCAAAAGACCAAAGAACAGAGGAACTAAAAAAGAGAACAAAGAACATAGGAAGATAGATTCCGTAGCGGTTTCCACTCTATTTTTCGTTGTAATATTTATTTTCACTATTCCCACTAGCGAAAAGAAACGTGCCCTCTTTTTATTGCGCTAGCGTTTGAAAATTATGAACGATGTTTTTTTTATGAAATTTTGATTTTGATTAAATCTAAAAAAATATAAATGTTTGTTGCTTTCAAGTTATAAAAAATCAAACTAACATGATTATCTATTTCAACAACACCGACAATAATACAATATAACAAAAAAAAATCTAAATTCTATTTTTAATGACATCAATAACAATTTTATTATAGAAAAAGTTGTTTAAGGGTATAATTGGAATGATGAAAAAGAAAGTATAAATATACTCATATTGTTTTTTACATTTTTTAAATGATAAAGGGAAAAAAAATATTCATATTGTGTTTGTTACATTTGTTTTAATATTTAAATTTATTTTTATCTATTTGTTACATGTGTTATTTGTATTGAAAATTGATGGTATTTTTGGAAAGAAAAGTCCAACCCAAAAATGCTGAAAGGGGTAGTTTTCTTTATATATAGTATAGATTTTTCAGTTTTTATAGCATTCTACTATCTTTAATGTTTATGAATTAATCTAAAATTTTCATTCTAGTGCATCTTATATTGTTTCTTGGTATATTGGTTTTTTTCTCACATGGCTGTAGGGAAATTACGTGGAAATGTTTTTTCCTCACTAATTGACCTTTTCATGTGACTTTAATCCTTTTTTATTTGTTGTTGGGGAGTAGGGGTTAATAAAATGACATGCCTAATATTTAGTGCTTTCAGCTAGAATGTTAATTTTTGTGAGGATGAAAATGGATATCTATTGTTTGCTATACATTGGCATGATCACGAAAATGGCAAAATAAACTATTCACATGGAAAAAAGAGGATCACACGTATTTGTATTATATGATGGTCTGGATTTTTGTTTGGAGAAAATGGATAATAAATATATCTTTATCTCCTCATTTCCTTGATATTATCAGATAAACAGTAAAATAACTTATTTATTAGAAGTAAATAATAAAACATGTTTAGAAATCACCTAACAATTTTGTTGTGATGCAAAGGAAAAAGATTGAAGGTAGAAGAGAATTGTGAACTTCCTTTTTAGATGTGTTTGATATCATTTTCAAAACACTAGATTTTGATGATCTCTTTTAGATTGTCGGTGTATGGAAGAATTGGAGGGTTTTTCATAAAATTTATTGGAGAAATTTCTTGGAATCCTTCTTTGCATCCGAAGAACCATTACTACTTCAGGGTCCATGTCGTGGCAAGGGATCATGTTCCTTTATTAGCATATCCAACCAAAAAAGTTTATTGCTTGAAGATGATGGAATACTTCTTCAACCACTATATCTATGTTACATTTTCTAGCCGATATTTTATCATGGTGAGGGATAATGTATTTGTGCTAATCAACCCATTTACAAGAACAAAGAAGGAAATCGTTACCCCTACCGGAATTAACAATTATAATTGTACTGATCGTGCCTTGCTTGCTATTGACAAATGCTCAGAAGAATTTGTCTTGGTGATTTCATGTCTAAGTCGTTTGCATGTCTATCAATCTCGAAATTGTGGATGGGTTTTTTATTCAACAATGAAAGATAAAAGGGTGGTGGTTGACTTTGTGGTTTTCCATAATATAATATATGTTGTCACTCTAAAGGCCAACATACGAGTACTCAGTTTGAACTCTGCAAATATTAAATTTCTAAAACTGAATAGTACTCCCAATGAAATTTATTGCTATAACCTAAGGCTCGTTATATGTGATGAGCAACTTTTGGTGGTTAATGTAAGGCATAGGCAAATAAAGAATGTGTTCAAGATAGAAGGCTCAACCATGACTTATGTTAAACTGAAAACTTTGGGCGACATTGCACTATTTTATGATACTGATAATTTCAGGGCAAATTGTCATGTATTGAGAAATCCGAATTTGTGGGGATATGAGAGCAACTCTGTATATATCATCAATAAGTTTTCTACTAGATGTAGTGTTTAATCATGGGATGATAAAAAGTTGCAAAAATGTATTATAGTTTCAACTCTTGATGGAACAAGTTCTCCCATGTTTGATTGGTGTATTAGACGTCTACAATATGAAATAGATTATTCTCTACTTGAGTATCTTGCATATTGTACACTGTTATTTGTGGTCTTTATGTTTCAACCTATTTCCGTTTTGCTTGCCAAAACATTCGTAATGGTTTTTAGTTTCGATATTGGACCGGCATTGAGATAAAAAAATGCATTGATTAATATTGAAACTAATTCACATCTCTATTAGAAAATTGAATGTGTTGAACATTAATAGTTTGTGTAAGAAACAAATAGTTTGTTTACTTTGTCATGAATAAAATAGTTTGTTTACTATTTTTTACTGGCCTTTCTTTTTAGCAAATTATTTTATTGGCCTGATGTTGTCTGGGTTTCTAGTGTATCTTATCCAGATTTTATACATAATATTAATGCATGTGTTATATATATGTATGTATAATTAATAAAAGAAAAAATATTTTTTATATTATAACTCGTAATTTATTTAACAACCTATTAATTTGTAAAAATTGTTGATAACTAGTCGTCTCTATGTAGAAGCACGTGTATATTCTTTTTGTTCTTTAGAGTGAAGTAGTCTAACGGTTAGAGAAGTTCATCTTAAAGATGAATATATGGGGTGTCTGAAGTTCAAACTCCGGCTCCTGCAATATATATTATGCATTATCTCTTACCATATGAGTTAAACTCACGGAGACATTCACAACTTTTGTAGTTACATAAACATTTTAGAATATATCCGTAGAAAGTGGTTCGAATCCTGATATTGATTGTGTTTCAATATAAGCAAATTTTGATATGTCTTAGCAATATTTGACTACCTTAAAACTAAAGTTGTATAAAACTAATAAGTAAAATAGACCACTTAAACACAATTTCTTAAGTGGTAGAAGGTAAAAGGATAAAAGATGTAGATCTCACTGGGTTGTTCTTGTCTTGCATATGCAAATTTTGTAATTAAAAATTAGCAATAATTTAATAGTTTGTGTCTTATGAAAAAAATAAGAGTATATATTTTCGACATAAAGAAAATAGCAATGCTTTTGATTGAATTTTTTTTATAAACTACATTCAAAATGGTTTGTATCTTGGCCTTCATCATCAACTATCCAGATTTTTAAATCCTTCTTCGAATGATTCTTGGAACTGTACCATTAGAGTGATGTCGTTTAGTGGGATAAGGTATATGAGTTTTTTTTTTTTTAGTTTAGAATATAAATTAATTCTTTTTAATATTTTGTAGCATTATTTTATTCTCTAAGAAACCCGGTGAAGCATTGGTCTCGTAAATCTATTTTTTTTTTTTATCATTGTGTGTCTGTCAAAGAATTATCTGAAGGCGATTATATTATTCTCTTGCTATATATGGATGACATCTTGATCGTTGATCAAAACACTAAGAATATTAAAAGTCTAAAGCAAGATTTAAGCAAGTCTTAGAAATTTGGTTAAGCAAAGAAAATCCTTGGCATGAGAATTACTTGTGAGTTGTGACAAGATGAATGGTAAATTATGGTTGTCTCAACGCAATTACATTGAAAAGGTGTTAGGGACTTTACATGAGAAAATACAAATGTATTAGTACTCTACTCTATAGTCATTTCAAATTGAGTTCAGAATAATGCCATCAAGAAGATATAGAGATGGTTCCATATGCATCCACAAATGATAGTTTTGTGTATGTTAAGGCAATGCACAAGGCCGTATATTGCTCATATTGTTGGAGTTGTCAATTAATTTCTCTCTAATCATGGCAAAGATCATCGACAAGATTTGAAATAGTTTCTCAAATATCTTAGTGGGGTGGTCGATCTGTGTTAATTAGCTACAAAGATGCAGATATAGTGGGTGATCTTGATTCTCGAAAATCTAATTATGGTTACACAATGACTTTTGCATGAGAGGAAATGTCTTGTCAATTAAGGCTATACAATTGTGCTTCTAAAGAACCCGTGTGGATGAAGAAATTCTTACAAGAGTAGAGGCTTAAGCAAAATAAATTTGTGTTATTCTTGCTTGAGGGGAGCTGAGTGATCATCGCATTGAGCTTTAATCAATCATACAAGTGGAATTGAACATCATCTTAACTCAAAATTTTAAGGTTTTAGGTATATTTGCATTCTCACTAATATGTTGCTCAACATCAAAATTTTCATCTAATGCGAGCCTTTTATTTACACTTGACATACCAACAATATAACCATAACGTGTAAGTCGATCTACTCATTTGGATATGCAATCCTTCAATCAGAGTTTTTTCATCCACACACGCTTGCACTATTGTTGACACCCAACATCATCATGATTCATGAAGACTTTAGATACAAGGACTTGGTCAAACTTAGCTTACCACCGTTGGATTCTTAGGGGAGTCTAGTGAATCATCACATTAAACTTAGAGAAACCAAGTGAATGTGACATCATATCTTAACTCTAACCTTAACTACGTATATGAGTTTTCTCCCTTGTCTATAGCTCAAAACCCACTCTTTTACCTAATTCTTACACACACTTGACACCAACAACCACACCAACAATCCAACTCTCAACCAATAATTCACAGGATTTGCAAATTAACCATTTAAAAGAGTCAGAGCAAAACGTTTGACCTTATGACAAACCATTTTTATGATCTCACCTTAATTAGGTCCACGATATGAGCAAAATTGGAGTATTGATTTGAGAAGATACTATTTCAAAGGACCAATAACATTGTGTCCCTTTCTTTTGTTGATTCTTCTAGTATATAAAGTGTTATATTCTCCTTATTTGGATTAAAGAATCTATTAAATTAAATAAAAATACCCCTTATGCTCTTATAGTGTAGTACTGTAATATATTCCTTTCTTCACCGTTTTAAAATAATAAACTCTTGATCTATTTTATAAAGAAAGAAATCATGCACATATTCATTCAATCCTCTTGGCCCCATGCCCTTGATCCTACACTTATCTCTAGGTATTATGTTTTTGACTAGGACCACTTAGTTTGACTTTGATTTTATTGATCCTAGATCAAAATATAGGTATATTAATTAGGACCACTCTTAAAAATCCCGATGTAATACAGCTAGTATCATATCATAAAATTAGCTAGATTATGGGATTATCTAAAATTGAATTCAATGTCTACAATAGATAAGGATATGCAAAGGGATTTCCCTACACTGAAAATTGGCTTCTTGTATTCTTATGTGATTAAGACTACATGAAGTCTAAAAGACGAAAAGGGTATGTTTTTATTTGGACAAGTCCATCTGGGAATAGTTCTTAGAATATGTGGCTAAGAGGACATGATACTTATTATTGAGGTAGGTTAGAAAGAAACAATCAAGGATGGGGTTAAGGAGGGATGTTGACAGGGCAAGGGCACAGCTAGGGTTTGAGATGTTTCCTTCTCTTTAAGATGTGACTTGTCTCTAAGTCATTGCCATACCCTAAAAGTTCAATTTATGATATAGTGATTCATCATCATCATGTGCCTTGCTGGAGTACTTGGGGATTTGCTGTAACACATACGATTGCTATCCAATTTTCTTTGCTTATGTTCACATTATTTTATTATCATAATTAGAATTTTAGGATACCATTCTTTTTTTAGCTAAAGTCTCTTGAAATTTGCTTAGTAAATTTCTAGTAATTTTTAACTAGCTCTAAGTTTTTTCCTTTAATTTATAGATAGATACTATATAACATGGAAAATGATTTCATGGCCCCTTGTTATTATTAATAATTTAAGATATGAGACCAATCATTTTTTTTAAGGGACATGAGACCAATAACTTGTTTATTATATTCAAGAATTGTTTATAGAAATGCATGTGCTATGGAAGCGTCTTAGAAGAATCTCACTATAAACTACAAATGTGAACTGGTCATTTAAAAACAATAAAAAAATAATATATATTATATGGGTATATGCGTTAGTAGTGCTTTAATTTGGTGATGATCATATTATATTATTCTCTTTGTTACACCAAACGTTGAACAGGAAAAGAAAAGGAAGGAGGCTGAAAAGACATGTGGAATACTTGAAATTGACAAAGATGCATTTTGATCATTTGTGTGGCTATTGATATATGTCTTAGAAGAATTTTATAAATGAAACAAGGACTTGTGAGATTGATAGATGGTGATATGCTAGCTACATTTATTAGGACTACAGAAAAAAGGAAGTGATATGAGAAAAGATAGAGGCAATTATATTAATTAAGCTTTTGATCAAGAGATTAAATTTCATAAATCCTTCAAAAGCATGTGGTTTATTTATAAGGGTGAGCAAGAGATGGGTTGAAACGGATCATACTTTGTCTATAATCTGACTCTAAATTTTTATCGAGTTATTTTTAGGCTCTAACCTGCCCATAGACCCGAATCAATATATTGTTGTTAATAGGAAAAAATTTTAAGGTGTAGGTCCACACTTCACAAATTTGGATTAGAGACAAATTTAAAAAGGGTCGACACGTAAATTTTATAGGATTATAGAAAAACATTTATAGGATTAAAATTTACTTTAAAAGGGGCGACATTGTAAATAGGAAAAAACAATGGTCGATACAACATTAAGTAAACACTTTTAAATAAAGTTTAAGTTGACTATTTTATTTATAGAGAGTACTCGATACTTGGGTGAATAAGCGACGGGTTATCATATGTTGGAAGTAAAATCCAGATTAAGTGCATTTGTATAGGCTAAGAATGACGTATATGTGTTGAATTAGTTGTGATTCAATTAGTAAGATAAGATAGGTTAGTTAACAAACCAAGTTAGTTAGTTAGAGTGCAAGTAATAACTAACTATGGTAGTTAAGACGTATTGGCTCTAGTTATTTGTTGGCCATGGTAAGCCCAATTACTAAGTAGTTAAGTAAACATATTGAGATCATGAATGAAAGCAAGCATAGCCAAAAATTCAAAAATTTCCCTCATTTTTTTCCTTCTCTTTTTTCCTTCTGTCTCAAACTATGTGAATAAGTTCCAACATTATACATAACCCTAACCCACTTTTAAATTTTGGTCGGTCAATTTTTTAAACCTTAATTCATACCTAAATGTTAGTTAAACATGAAATTACACTACCAAAAAAAAGTTAAACATGAAATTAGCAAGAGAAATTCCGAGAAGGAAAATGTCAAATATCTCCCTAAAATCATCAATTAATTAACCAAGGAGGGAATTAGTGTGATTTTTTTTTTACTAATTTTTGTAGCAAAGATTACTTTACTTTAGTAGAGAGATCCGAACAAACTTCAAAATGGTAAAGAGACGAGACGTATCTTGAAGTTTGGTTTGGATCTTGTTAACTCTTGAAATGTTTATGTTGATATATTTCTCTATTGTGATCAAGATATCATTTGCACGTATCTGCAAAGATTAATTCTCAAGTCAGATAAGACCATAATATATGACTAATTATATTAAGATAATAATTTTCCTTCCCCTGCATTTTTTAAGAATCACATATGTACCCAAAAATTGTGACTTTTTCATCTATACTTCCTTCCACAACACCTAAAAAAAAAATCTATACTTCCACAAGAAAAGAAAAAACTGTATTTTTTCGATGTGTACTTTGCAAATGAATTTGAATTGAGGGAAAAATTAAATTCCTCCCATACTTCATATAACCCCGTTAGATACACCGCATTTTTGGGTTTTAGCTTTGAACCCAATTCATTAAGCTAGAAGAAATGTTGCTGAGGAAACTTTGGTTTACTTTTCATTAACACAGTCAATTGCTCAGCTGGCTAGTGATGCACTAAATGCTGAAAACAATTACACATGCTAATCTTTTGTTGTGTTCAATATATAATAATTATGTTTCTGCTGGAAAAAAAAAGTTATTTTAAATTGAGGGCATATCTATCTGATGATGACTTCTATCGACCACTTTGTATTATCTAAATCATTTACCAACCTTGCTCCTAATACCTAATCTGACTTCTTATTATTACGAGGCTCGGATGCCTGACACAATACTGACACAATACGTATACAATATTAATACGACGATACGAGAAATTTTTCAAAACTCTTCATACGACAGAGAGCTCGATACGTTATTAAAAAATTAAATTTAAAATTAATAGCACAAGTGTACAATGTATAAACATAACTAAAAATGATAATAAACAAACATTCACACTAATGAAAATGATCAAAACAAGTAATAATTACATATTTTTTCTGCACAAATTAGAATATAGCTAAACATCATTAGTACCATCCAAAGAAAACATCATTTGTACTATAGAAAAAGAACACCATTGTCTAATGTTAACTACTTAATAACACTAGTTGAGATTGAAAACAAACAAGATAAAAACAAACAATTTTTTCACAATTAGTGCGAAGAACAAAAGACGATATTAAAGGGAGAATAACAAAAGAAACATAACATTAAAGAGAAGAGAAATAGAGTAGAACTCAAGAGGGGTGTTGATGGAGGCAATCGTGATGCTGATGTTGAGAGATTGAGTTAATCGGTGGTAATCGTTAGAAGATGGAATAGTTATGGCTCAGTGGTGACGAGGTACACTATTTTTTTGGGTTAGAAGAGACAAAATGATTTTGATAGCGATGCTGGTCTTTATGTATTTCTATTTCTTATTCTTTAATTTATTATTATTTTTAAAAGGAAATAGGTAAGACAGAAGTAACGGTGTTGAAGTATAAGTTAGCTATATTTGACACGTATCAGTCACTTTTTTCTTCAAAAAAATAAATATTAATTGATTAATACTTCTCTAATACACGTATCGGAACCTATCGAGACATATCAGTATCGAATACGTGTCAGACACGATTCTTCATATTTTAAGCGTATGGGGGCTTCCCATACATACCATCATTTTTCCAATTGTTAATGCTATATAATGTCTTTGTGAATCATATCATCAGTTATATGTTTAACAGCTGCAAGGCCCCGAGTGCTATAATCCACCGGCTAATAATTTTTAAAACATAATTTAATTTAATTTTTTTTAGCAAAAGACATATAGTTTTTTTTTTTCCGACAAATTTCAGCCAGAAAATGGCTTACATCTTATGGCAACAGTTTATAAAATAATGTTACAATAGGTTTGTATATGCTTATAAATTGTTTTGATAAACTATATTAGAGGACATGCTAGGAACCCGAATTAAAAAGAAACAAAGAAATAATATTATTGATTGAAAAGAAAATATTACAAAAGATTATCTCTCTCTAATTTCAGAGCAAAAACTTTTTAGAGAAGAGACATTTCTCTCTCTGTCTAAAACCAATAAGGTTCCTAATTGAATAACTCTGAATTCTCCCCACTGTTGTGGCCAAATGGCCATATTTATATAGACAAAGGGCATAATAAACTGCCTATAACCGCTCCTAATCAATACAAATTACTGCATAAACTGCCTAACCGCTTCTAATCAACACAAATACTACATATTATACAAAATGTTAACCGCTCCTAAATAACTATATATTGAAATAATTAACTGCATCAGCAGTTACCCTATCAATACCATCTGATACCTAACGGAACATATGAAAATAAGCTTTTCACAGGTCGGAAAAAAAAAATCACCTTGTTCTTGAGGTTCCAATTTTAAACAAGAAAACAGAATGTTAGGATATTAATGTCTCGTTTTCTACATACTCACCCCTGGACCATACCTTAATTCCAAAACCTTTTTCTTGAGCATATGTTTATCCAAAACTTTTTCCTTCAACTCAAAATAATAAAACATTAAATATATTGTTCAACACACATATTTACATCTAATATAAAACTTTTTTTTTTATTTTTTTACATTTAATCCTCAAAATATTTCATCTCAATTGAGCATGCCGAACCTAAAGTCAAAGCTATTTCATACATATAAAATACTTTTCACAAGTTTTTATTAATTTTAATTCCTCAAATCCCGTACAATTCCCTATCAATAAAAAAAATATTCCTACTATCCCACACAAAACAGAGGAAGGGGAAATAAAAAAAAACATTTATAAGAAATTCACTTTTAACTCTATGTTTTTTCAAAAAATCATTTGAATATAGTAGCTAAACTAATTTATTCTTAAAATTCTTTGTTTTGTTGAAATGATTAAATAATCGTTTTGAACAAGTAATCCACGGAGGATTATTTAGGAGTGTTCTCTTTTCTAGATCTTGAATTCGATCACCCAAATACCAATAATTCTTGTATTGGATTAGTGAGTACAAAACTTTTTTATGCCTTCATTTAAACATCCACTAATGGAAAGTAGAATCGGCCCCTCAATATCGAGTTAAGAAAAAACATCATTATGTGTAAACGTAAAAAAAGTGTCATACATTTTACCTTAACAAAAATAAGAGGGTAGATTGGCAGCCCAATTCATGTATTCTTCTCGTCACAATTGGAAGACTTCCCCTCCCTCAAACTGAGTTTTGTCCTCCTCAACTTAACTCTAGAATCATGTGGGCGACTCATCTTCAAAATGTGTACATCTATTATGTCGTGTAATACCCTTTAACATGTAAAACTCATTAAACTGTTATGAAACAAACTTCTGATCATTGTCAATTCTTAACATGTCCTAACCTAAAATCACATAGCTCATATTTATCATGCGAGTCTTGACTAGTTACTAATACATGACCAATAACAGTAGAACTATTTAGGACGTACAACCCACACATTTTGTTACCTCTAACCATTATTTTTCATCATGCAAGATTTTCCATTATCTCAAGCTCAATTCTATTGACATAGCCTTATCTATTAAACATGCTTATTAATAACAAATTTTGCTTATGTTTAGGAACACACTTCACATCTCGTAAAATAAACTCACGATTGTCAAACATCATAAGACGAACAAAACTCAAACCTTGAACCTTACAAGCTTTGTCGTTTCTAAGGTGAACAACTCCACCTTCTTTCAACTTTAGACTCTCAAAGTATTGCTCAATTCATGACCTAAATCTTCTAGGATAATCTCAAAGTACCGCCTAGCCACTCACATAATCATCCTTAAAAAACTTCAATTTGCACGAAATCATCATCCCCCCAACTCAAGACAATTGTTGCTGACAGTTTCTATCACACCCCTTGATTTTATCTAGCTCAGCTTCTTCTATTCTCACATCTTCCTCTTGAGACACTCAAGTCTTTACCACTATCTTCCACCTTCAAATCTGAAGTATGGTTGTCCCCTTGGTTCTAATTGTCGATTGGACCGCCTCCAAGGTAATAATGGATTCATTTCCCTAAAGAAGCGCATCCTTGAAATGCTCAAAAGATTTGGGAAACAAACTCAGCAAGAGTAAAATCTTATTCTTAACATTAAATTTCACTTTAATATTCACCAAACCATTAGTGATTTTCTTGATATTTGTCAATTGATCTACTATGGATTTTGATCCTACCATCTTGAATAAATGGAGTTGTTGTTTTAGACATAACATATGATTCAATGACTTGGTCATGTACAACAATTCTAGCTTGGTCTAATTTACCGTTGCAATCTTCTCCTTCACGATTTTCCTCAACACTACATCTTTGAGGCACAATATAATCACTAAAAGAATGTCAATAAATTGACGGGGCCAAAATCCCACACAAGGGCACAATAAGTAGATGAAAAGGAGAATTTGCAGTAGTCGAGTGACACATGCAAAAAAACAATGTCGCAACGATTTTCAGCGAGATTCAACTCGCTGTAAATTATTCAACTGGACATTTGTTTGGGCCATGATGATGCTGCAAAAGAATTTTTTTATAAAAATAAATTATCAATGGTTGTAGACGTCGTAAATGTGGTTTTTTCTTTTAAAATGTATATAAATTGCCGCAAATTCACTTTTTTTTTTAAAAAAAAGTTAATTTTTGGCAAAGAAATAATTTAAAAATTAAAAAACATTGTAAGTAAAAAAATTTATAAGAAAAAAAAGAAGATAATTTTATAAAATATAGTTTATAGTAAAATGGAAAGTAGTATACATTTTAAAAATAGTAAAATAAAATAGTATACATACAATATATTTTTTATCGCCAAAAATGCATTACAACCCGCCGCAGATTTGTGTGGAATTAGAGTCCACTGCAAATTTAGGCCGATAGATAAAGAAAGTCTTCTCAGTCTTTTGTGATTGTGTGAGGTTGACTTGTATCAATGCCTCATATTTAAAAGCATCATCACACTTATGTTGAATAAAGAATGCTACCATCCTCGCTTTTCACTACACAAAATGTTATCTCCTACAAATTTTTCAACGTCTCATTCGGTACCCATGATGTTCACTTGAAAGATTTGTTGCTTTCCCCATTGGCGATGCCACTTGTGGTGAATTCAACAAACAAAAAAGATGGAACTAATAACAATGACAACCAAACTAAACAAACCAACCAAATTTAGATTCAACTTAAAATAAATCTAAGTCAATTCAAAGAACAGCGATAAAGATAGTAGAGAGCCAAACACATAAATTGTTCACTTAATTTGGTCCAAATCGATCTACGTCTGGCAAAGACTAGATCTCTAATTCACTATCAATGAGTTGTTACAAGATATACAAAATAGTATAAGAAATTATCTTCAATTTCTCACCAAGAGTTATCTTTAATTTCTCTCATTTCCTCTCTAAAACCCCTCACTTGATAATCACCGAAGAACTCACTAAAGAAAACTTAGGTAATTCCACAATAAATCCTCGGTACCAAAGGTGGTTAGAATATGTGTCCTAAGAGCATCTCCGATGAGATATTTTTATTTAATAGAATGTAGAGCTTACTAGCTACTCCCATTGAAGAATAAATAAGAAGGACCGGTATTGAGATGCAGTGCTTGTACACGCATTGTCCCTCTCTTGCATAAGGTTCCATTGCATTCTTTATTCAACATCTTTCATCATATTTTAAATAAAAAATTAATGCAAGAATTCAATGTTAACAATTGAGTGATTTTTTTAAGAGTTATTGGGTTGGAGTGAATGCGTACTTATTAGACATTAAATTAGAAATGAAATGAATATATTATGTGTATCTGAAAGGACTACTTAAGCTATCTTTTAAGCGTAATGCTATGTACAGCGAAAGTGAAATCACGATTTCTTCCCGAATTACATGGCAAAACACTAGCCCTTAGTCTTAATTAGTTTTATTTGATTACTATTTCATCAAAATAAAATACATATGACCCACCACCCTATGATTTCCGACCACGCACAAATTTTATTGGCTAACTTAATTTCGGAAAGAAACTGTGATAAAATCTTTTTTGATATATAGCGCTGCTCATCTTTTAATAATAGCACCATTGAAGATGCTCTAACCCTATATATAATCTCATCCCAAAAGCAATAAATTGTTGGAAAAAAACCCCATTATTTATAAATGGGAAATGCTAACCGGTGCCCCCGGGACTCTTTACACTGATTTTTGGTAATCAACCGTTGGTTTAAAAATAGTTACTTGCAAGATCAACCAGTAAATCTTAAGTATATATTGTGCTTTCTCTTTTCCATAAATTCATGATTGTTCTTCAATAAAGTAAGAAGATTATGAAGATAGTTATCGAATTTAACTTAGTCAAATCCGTCGAAGTCACTTTCGAAATATAAGTAAAAGATGTTGCTTGAAATAAACAAGTAAATTGCAAAGATACTTAAGAAAATAAACTTAAATTACATTGATTGAATGTAAATTGGTACACATGTTCATACATTGCAACTTGTGACTCGTTTCTCTCTTGAATGCGGATAGTTTGAGTGTAAGTTTTTTGTATGATTGAATTGTGACCCCTTTCTCTTGCGAGAAACTACTATTTATACTAATAGAAAATAACTACCTACATAAGATTTGAAACTATAACTGCTATAATCGGACAACATATATCTGTTCGATTTGAATTTCAAATACACACTCCTTGGAAGTATCCGTTTGCTTGACTTTATCCAAAACAAACCGCTTTTCGATATACTTTGCCTGTCGAACCGAAACACGAGCTCTGAGTATTTCCAGCAAGTCCAACTTCGACTAAGTATATAAAAATAAAAGAGCATTACTTATTTCTTCAAGCATAAGGTCAACCTTAGTTTGACTGCATTTAAAATAGTCCTTTCTGAAAATATAGACCAACAGGGACACTGGTTAAGGATATGAAAAATGAAATTATATAGTATTTAATGCATTGAAATTGTGTAATTAATTAATAATAAAATCAAAACAATTTCTTTTTATGGTAATAATTCCCTTTTATGGTATGCTTAACCAGCGCCCTGGAGCACATGACCCTAAATAAATAAGACCCGAACAAAACGCCTCGCACTTTCTTCAACCTCCTTACGCCTATCCTAAGCGCTTCACAATTTAGCCAAAAATAAAGCATCTCCGCTTCATGTCAAGTACGCCCTGTGGCCACACTGAATACGCATCACAGTTTGAACAAAATTTATCAAAATAGATTTGAAGTCACAAAAAAAAAAATTATAAGCATGATTTTTATTAAAACAAATACAAGAGGTACTCGAAGCCCATTACAATAAGTCAAAAAAATTACATGCTTTAAAGATATACAAAGTTCTTCAACCATCAATCCTAAAAATCAAATTTTTTACCATGCCCCCTCCCCACAAATGAACCAAATCTATTTAAAATCCTTAAATAATTCATCAAAATAATTACATATTATTATACTACATAAAAATGAACACGTAATTCCTCTCTTGGCACAACTTTTGGTATCTATACAATTTTTATCCGAAGAGAGTCAAAGTTCTCATCACTATCGCCAATGGCTATTGTCACTCACCATCATTAACTGCTATTATTGTTGAATCATCACGACCACCATTATTGCCTTTTAGGGCATCATCACCATCATTGATTGTTGTAATAATATATTCCTTGATAAAGTACTTTTAGTTGAATTTTTTTTTCTTTTTTCTTTTTCATGAGTAAATATTCGTTTTTCAAATTTAAATATAAAAACCCTAAACATAGATATTGAAGCTAAAGTTTAAATGAATTAAAATAATATAGATATTACAAAATTCAGCAAACAAATCAAATTGGAACAAATATTACAATGCAAATACAAAAGAAAAGCAAATAGATAAACACAAATGTATTGGTTTTTCTGCTAGTATATACAACGAGAGCTTTGAAAACTGATATTACAATAATTATAAATGTATGAACTTTTTTTTTTGAAGGAAAAATGTATGAACTTTAACAGCCAACATGAACGGTTACTTAAATTTTATACATGCCTTTAAGGTTGCTCTTTACTTGTTAACACTTTATACGAGGGTGATTGAAAATGTCAAATAAAAAAAGACTCTTTGCTTGTGCTCTTTTTCTACTTCTTTTTCTTTTCAATTTCGAATGGAGTGGCTATTATATTTGCAATTGTATTCCGACATCAAGTCTACAACACTACATGTTTGAGGTATTGTCTATTTTGAACCTTATGCGAGTTATCATAGTTTGTTAGTAAAAGATGTCTCGTTGGAGTAATGAGTACATGTGTTGTTTATAAATTACTCGTAACCTTAATTTTTTTAGTAGTGTTAGACTTTTTGGTGTACGTCCTCAAACCAAGGAAGTAAGGGTCTGCCGTTACTACTTGTATTTCATTATACTGTATGGATATAGAACCACTTATACTTATTTCTATCTTTCTTCGTTTCTTTAAAAAAAAAATCTTCAGTTTGCTAATAAAAAAATAATAATAAATAAAGGGTATGTCAACCATCATGTGTGTTAGACCTTGTTCTCATGGACGACGCCAATGACCTAGAACGAACATGAAGACAACGATGAGTGTTCTTCAGAGGGCGTATAATGTATCTTCTATGACTCCAACACTCAAGTTAAGGATTTCTAATGACAGACAAAAACTGTTGGGGTCAAGAATTAAAAAAAAAAAGAAATGATTTTTAGTGACAGACAAAAATCATCATTAAATGTCAATTGTTCGTAGGTAAAGGTTCATTGATATTCAGGTTGTTTGTTTAGTTTTAAGTCTAGCTACGATTTGTTTTCTTTTAGAAAACCTAAACATGAAAATGATGACTCGTTTTAAATAGAGGATGACTCTTTTTAAAAATTTAGTGTCTTTTTTTTGGTCTTAGATGAAGTGATAATCCACTGAAATAAAACTCACACACAACTGTGAGATCCCAGGTTCGAACGCGGGTCACGACGTCCGGCCTTGCAATTTCGGCATTTGTCACTTGAGCTAGAACTTCTAGACAAATTTAGTGTCTTTTATTATCAGAGATCCATTTTAATATTTCAATAGAGCCTCTAATTTGATTGGTTTTGCCTTGGGTTTAACCGAATAAAAAATCGCACCTTATACTCAACGTTAAGAGTCCCTTTTTAGATGAAGTGTAAAGGGACTCTTGCTCTGAAACAGTTATTGGGTCATCAGAGGTCGTGATTTGATCATTTGATGTCATCTTGTGTTTAGTTGAATGAGTCAAATAGTGCTTGTAAGGTGATCACAATCGTCCGATCAATTATAATAGTTTTATTTATTTACTGAACGTTTAATCAACACCGTCTTATCTCAATCGCACAGACTGCAACGTCTTGATTATGTGACTGTGTTGTTTCCCACTGCAAGGAATCCATATTTGTCGTTGAAGGTCCATGGTTCGGATTGTGGATCTTTTTGAACGGATTTAGTCTTGGTTTAATCCAGAACAAATTGTATATTAAAATTTATCATTGCTACTTAAAACATAATTTTAAACACTTGCCATTATACCTAAACAATTGAAGATTAATCATCTAAATAAAAAATTAAAATTCCACCAATTAATGTCTGGTACATAAAGCACAATTGAATAATAACTTACATTAAAAAAGGGTAGGCATACTCACAAAATTCGTTTCAATTATTTGAGCAATGGCTGCAAAGCATTATTGTTTGCCAAGTATCTATAAAAATGAAAAATATGGAAATTTACATGTACTGTCAAGACATAAAAATAAAATGTCACTGTTTTAGATAACTAAACAAAGTAACTAGTCCACAAATGAGAGGACAATAGAAGATGGAAAACTAACAAACCCAAGTGGCATGCATGTGATTTGAAAATTACATACAAAATTTGTTCATTGGGGAGACAGCCATTTGAGCAGGTACCTGAAATCCCGTTTGCATATGAAAAAATTATTATCATTCATTTATCATAGTCGGTTAAAGATCAACGGTTTCACATATCTCCACGTGTCAACATGCAACTGGTCCCTAACATGATGTGAAATTCGCATGCAGCCACAAACACAAAGTTCTTCAATTAACTTATATTATTGAGGGGGCTATCATTTTCTCTCTCTTCTCTATTTCTATATAGCCAAACCAAGGTGCATTATAATACAAGAGGACACACCCTTAAGGAGAAACATCATACACATTTTCAGTTTCATACAGAGGAAAAAGTAAAAAGAGTGTTTATTATTTCTTATCAATTTTATTCTATAATCTTCTTCTTCTTCTAAGCTTTGGATTTCATTGAGAAGCTAGCCAAAGAGAATATGGCCACTATGGGGCATGGTTTGAACCTGAAGGAAACTGAGCTTTGTCTTGGTCTGCCTGGTGGTGGTGGCGGCGGCGGCGGAGGTGGCTCTGAGGTGGAAACTCCAAGGGCTTCTGCAAAGAGAGGTTTCTCTGAGACAGTTGATCTGAAGCTTAATCTTCAAACCAAGGAAGATCTGAATGAGAAGAGTGCTTCAAAGGAGAAGACCCTCCTTAAGGACCCTGCTAAGCCACCAGCTAAGTAAGTTTTCCCAATTAAAAGTACCTGCATGCTTTCTTGTCTAGGTTTTTTTTTTTATAACTTTCTTGGATCTAGCATTATAGATTTCCCTTTTTGAACACCAAAACAACATTTACTAAACAAGCACATATTTACCTATGAGAAATGATATTTATACAACTATGATAATTTTATGACAATTTTCTCTATCTTACTCACGTTATGTTATTACTTCCTCTCTTTTGTTTTCCCTCTCTATTTTTTAACCAATAAAAAGAGAGAAAAGAAAATTTGTCATAAATTGGTTGTACAAATATCATTACTCTTATTTGTATACTATTTGTATATGAGTTGGAGTACCCCTTATATCGTTTTTTCATATTGTACTTTGCTGTTCAAAAACATAATTTATTAAACAAGCATTATGGATTCTCAAACCCAAATGGAAGATAGAAAAAAAGTGATAAGTTGATATATGCAACATCTTATAATGTAAATTATAAGTAAATTTTTTATTAAGTGAAATATAAAGAGTTCTCTAACCCACAAATGCTTGTAATTATGATGTTCTCTTTTTCTTCTAATCAATAATATATGTTTTCTTAGAGGTGCAGTATATAGTTTATAGTTTGCATGTATACGAGTTTCCAAATTTTATGCAATTTTTTAAGCCTTAGAGAGAAAAGAATAATTGAGATTTATGGGGATTTGAAATGAATATTATATTAATAATATTTCAGGGCTCAAGTAGTTGGTTGGCCACCAGTGAGGTCATACAGGAAGAACATGATGGCACAAAAGGTTAACAATACTGAGGACACTGAGAAGACAACAAGTAACACTACTGCTGCTGCATTTGTTAAGGTTTCCATGGATGGAGCACCTTACCTTCGTAAGGTTGATTTGACAATGTACAAAACCTACAAAGATTTATCTGATGCCTTAGCCAAAATGTTCAGCTCCTTCACCACTGGTAATTAATTAGTAGTACATTAAAAATCTCCTATACTTGTATTTGTAATATTAATATATATGTGCCACCCAGAATGCTGAAAGACTAATCTCTCGAGTCATATTGAACCACATGTAGTAAACTTTCTTCCTAAAGTCCATACCTAGCTATTTGATATAGTTTATAAATAAATCAGTATATAGTATATAGTATATTGAAGGCCATCATCATCACAACAAAAAAAAAATTATCATTAATATTATTTTAAGGTTTTAGATCTTGATGGATGCATGGCGATTGTTGAGGATGCATGTGCGAGTTAGATTAATTATTATCATCTTGGGATTGTTACATTCTAGATTGATGATTAATTTGAGTGATTAATTTATTAATTTATATTATTATAGGTAACTATGGGGCCCAAGGAATGATAGACTTCATGAATGAGAGCAAGTTGATGGATCTTCTTAACAGCTCTGAGTATGTGCCAACCTATGAAGATAAGGATGGCGACTGGATGCTCGTGGGAGATGTCCCATGGGAGTAAGTTCCTATAGCTCATCCAACCTCCATCTCCAGCTACTATATACTACAATCATTAATTTATTTTTATATTTATATAAATTAGTTCTCAACAAACACACACACACACACACACACACACACATATATATATATATATATATATGTACTTGGTTTAATTTACCAACCATATATATTTACACATCCATGAAATTAACATTGATTATTTAATTTTTTGAAGGATGTTTGTTGGTTCATGCAAGCGTCTTCGCATAATGAAAGGATCAGAAGCTATTGGGCTTGGTATGCATCTTTCTATATATCTTACTTAGCTTGCATCAATATTTTGTACTTTTTTCCACACACATTTTATAAATCGTAGAAGTATACTTTGGAATTACTAATTCTTTTATGAGTATGAATTGAACTTAGCTAGTGTCAAAATTACTAGACTCTATGCACCAACTACTTGCATTATACTTGATGCACGCACTAATATTTTTCAATAACATTAAGTATAACCTAAAATTAATCCTTAAGAGTTAAGACCAACAAAAAATAAATCATTGAATTGAAAATCTTGAATTGAAATGAAGTTCACGAAATTTAATGTGATTTTAAAACTACTTGATATATACTTCATTTCATAATTATATTTTAATATGTATTTACTATTAAATTATGTACCTTCAAATATCTAAATTATCATAAGTTTTTTTGGTAACATAAAATTATTATTCACACCCTTGTGTGCGTGTCATTTTGTGGCTATTTATTCTAACTTATTGGCATCATTTTTATGTACATTCAGCACCAAGAGCAATGGAGAAATGCAAAAACCGAAGCTGAATTTGGTCTAAATACATATCATATCCTCCTATATCGAAGTCCCGTACCAAAGTGGACCTATAAGAAAAGATATATGAAGCACTACCTGTGGATTGGAGTGTTAGTTTGGATGTGTCTTCAGTGTTTTTGTTCTGTTCGTATATAGATTCAAACTTTAATTTTAAGTATTTGTAATCGACAAGAAGCAATAAACTTAACCACCTATATACTATTGTAGTTTGCCTTGTTTAATTATTATTATTATGTGATTGCTTCCATGCTGTCATGTTTGTTGTGTGCTATATATATATTATATACTTTGAATTTTAATGCATATTTTATTTCCTGAAAAAGATTCTTTTTTATTTAATATATTTAGTATATGTTTTAATTAATTTGTATACAGCAAAATGATCAATGTCTCAGCTGGATGAGGAAAATGTATTAATTTTTTTCAAGTGTGGGAGGGGAACAAGGCCATGTGCATGTTGATGGAGTTTCGTTTATGGCCATTATAGTCCTTGTCATTTAGTTTTGTATTATCAAATTCGCATTAATTACTGGACGAGTGTAGGGTTGGTGAGTGAACGAATGGTTGGAATATCAATTTATATATGCATACATACAATGATCAATAATTAACATATTAGTAGTATTATTAAGGGTCAATGATGCATATGCATATACATATCCCGATGCATATGCAAAGTATAAAAGAACTCTCGGATCGGACAATGTGACAGCTTCATGTCCTTGCTTTAGATGAAATATCCATTATTTTGAGGGATTTGTTATCTATAGAGAATGCATATAAAAGCGATCAAACTTAAGTATCAACTATTTTAAGGGATTTGTAAGGAACATGATACATCACACCTCCCATATATCTTCCGATGTATTCATATTTTTATGACAAGCGTAAGTTAGAAGTCGTTTGGAAATTAATGTGGAAGTTGAACACTTTATAAGGAATCAATAAACCCAACGTCATAAGGTTTTGGATAGAGATATGTGGGGTCCGATTCACTTTGTGTGGTTGCTTTTGCCTCAATATGGATGATCATCGTGCTTTCCCTTGTGGGCTAACGGCGTATCAGAGCCGAAGTTTGACAAGGGTTTGATTGACTCCTTATGTCAAAAGTACTATTCATGATTAAAGGTGTTCATGAGGCGTATCCAGTTGTGTTCAACTTATTTGTGTAATTGTTCTTGATTCAATGTGCATGGTCATAGGACGCTCCTCGTGAACGAACATATATTCACCCTTTCATAAGATCCAAACATCATTCATAATATTGATATAATCCTTATATTTAGACACCCTTTATTTATAAATACACATTCAACACTTCATTTTTTTCTTTACTCATTCTTCCTATCACATCACTCTCTTTATTTATTTATCTCATGATGTTAAATAGATTTATGGATGTACAAATATAACTTTCCACATTGATAATTTAACTTTTAGCCTAAACAAGTATCGGCATTAAGTCTGATGGAGTATCATGGTGTGAGTAAGAAATCTTGCATTAGATAAAAATGTTAGTGTTAACATACAAGTAACACGACCCAACAAAGCCACCACCTTAATATAATCCAACAGCACCTCACTATATTTACTCATTTATTGAAAAGAAAAAAATACACCAATTTCTAAGATCACCAATATCCCACAAGTTCGAACGCAAATGAGTGCTGTGTTAATTTTTACCTCTACCCTTAACTCCATATGAGCATGACATAGAATAAATATGTAAGAAAATTATTTATCATAACCAATACAGTCTGCAACCAAATCGTTGTCTACTCGTTTTCCTAGGTTGTTTGCAATTTCCGAGTTTAAGAAAAATAGGGTGGAAGACTACTTGGGAAGGAAGGAGAGGATTACTGGTGGATGTTGTTATATGGCGGAGAAATTTGTTTGACTCAGAGAGTTCTTTAAGATTGTTTTGGATCTCTTAAACTTGTTTCAATGTGGGATGGAGCAGTGGCGGATCCAGAACCCTGGTTCAAGGGGTGCAAATTTTTTGACGCAATATATATGTGTGTGTAAGGACATGATCAAATGACACCATGGTGTTAAACTTAATCACATCTTGGATATTTTTTTTACAACATAATCATATTATAAAATTGACCGTTAGATTGATAGATATTATAATATAAATCATGTCAATAAAATGTTATGTTAATCGTAAATCATTTGATATGTCAATGAGATAAATTAAAATTAACGTCTATAAACTCTTAAAAATGGGTTAACTTTATCCAAGAGAAAATTTTCAGAAGATATATATTATTTTAACTAAGTGATTGAGCTCAAGTAGTGTAATTATTGCTAAGACAAAAGTAAAGTCTTATATTTTGAAGACAATTTTTAGTAAGGGATTTCTTAACCAATACCTTTAAGACACTCGTTAACAAAATCCTTAAAAAAAATAGTAATTTTTTCTTCTTATTTTACCGTTTTTACTCTATTTAATAACCATTTTTTAAAATAAACTTGTACCTTCTCTGAATATTAATTTAATGGTGAGCATGGACGTTGAAATTTAAAATAGAAATAACATCAACAATAGGTATTTATTGATTATAGTCCTAGTCTTTTCTTTTTTTTTGGATTATAGGCATAGTCTCATTATAGAATAATATAGTGCAATATATTTTCATTGATATGAGGTGCTAATATATACAATTGATTTACAGTTCAAATTGGACAGAAATGATGGAACTTAGTAATGCTAATAATTACAAATAACGTACAATAATATTTCTAAAGTCATTTTAGGAAAACATACTCCCAAAGATCAGCACCTAATAACAACATGATCATTGACTAATACACAAACTTAATGAGAATTTAATGCTCCTTTACCCATGAGATGAAAAAAAGAAAGAAATAGAAAACGGAAACACAAGATCATGTGAGAGGTCTTTAGGGTCTGTGTAAAATTTTTGGGTTCAAGATGCAAATTAAAATTTTCAGGGTGTGCAAATTGCAGAAATATAGGATTGTTGGTGCAATATTTCAAAGTTCAGGGTGTGCAGGTGCACACCCTAGTAGCACACTGGATCCGCCCCTGGGATGGAGAGGATATGTGGTTTTGCCGACATGGCGAATGGGGTCATTTTTTCGGTGAAGTCGGCATTGATGAATAAATTTGACAAGTGTATCAAATCATTTACAAGTAATAACAAGTAAGTATAAGATTGTCTCCACAGGAATTGTCGTTTCAACTCGGTAAGTAGCGTTACTCATTAGATGTAGAAAATAAAAACAGTTAAACTAAAAAAAAAAAAGGGTAAATAAGGGGGTTTTGCAAGTTTGATTTGATTGCGCGAAGCGGAAGTGAGTGAGTTAGCAGCGGTTAGAATTCTTTGAATCCCCTCTATTATCTTATTGGATAAAATCAGACAATCTTTATTCATTTATATGACAATGTTTCTATTTAAGTTATGAGTTCGTGAGACAATATGTCCCTCCAGCTGTCAAGTTTAACTTGATGATCATGTTATACTCAACGCTAAAGGGTGTAGGGTTGTAAGGCCTACAGGTGTCAGTAGGTGTACGCAAGGAATATTAGAGTGGGACTTTACTCTCTTAGAGGTAATTGAAACATAGGTTAATTGGTATTCCAAAATTGTCATCTAAAGGCTCCAACTTCGTCTATGAATCTTAAAAGCTCGTAACATATTCAATATTACCTTAGTAGTTCTACAAACGCACATCTCTAACTCGTCTACCTTAGCTTCCCAAAGGGGAAATAATAAGATTATTATGCAAAGTTCAGAAGAGAGTGTTTGCTCTAGGTTCAATCATAGGTGCTAGATTGGAGGATAGGGTATGACAATGGGAGCTAGATTGGAGGAGGACTTTAAGGTTATAACTGTGCCAAAGTGTATAAATTATAAACCATTTTTTTATGAAATTTTGATGTTTGATTAAAATTATAAGTATAGAAGTTTGTGGCTTTTAAATAATAACAAACGGTGGATTCTAGGGTGAGGGTCCAATTAGGTCCCTCACCGGTGAACCACGAGAAAAACACCAATAGATTAAATAAGTGGTTCAGATTTATTTAAATTAAAATAGGGAACATGTAGAACTGCTCACATTCAATCATATCCTGCAATGGTTTCACCCGTTGTTAACCGTAATTAAT
>Ga0315913_1000681_pt1 | contig 32379 bp, 12 predicted proteins | sample MpolsnodulesMG_FD_207736 | JGI IMG/M metagenome (GOLD analysis project Ga0315913, IMG submission 207736) | Medicago polymorpha root nodule microbial communities from Los Angeles, California, United States - small nodules | ecosystem: Host-associated > Plants > Roots > Nodule | place: USA...
GGAAGAAAAAATGTTATCAAGACACTAACTAAAATATGTTTTTCAATACACTATCATTTATTGATTGAAATTTAAATATGTTGAGTAAATTATTTGAATGAGAGAAATTACACTCGGATCTTCTTAATTTTTGTATTTAAATCACACGACACGAGTATTATGCGTAAGAAATTTTACTTTCGTTAATAGGGTTTGGATTCTCTATAGTTGTTATAGAGTTGTCGGATAGCGGCTGGATTCACGATTTAGATAGGGTTTGGATTCCTTGTATATAGAGATATCGGAAAGTGGTTGGATTCGCGGTTCAGATGTTAATTGATCCACCGACTTTGCAATTGTCGTAAACGATGCAAACACTTCGTTAGTTATTATCACGTCACCCCCCTCCACGACTTTGCAGTTGTAGCAAATGGCCCTTTGTCGCATCTTGCCTTTTAATCTGAAATGAGGCGAGAGTCGGGGAGATGGATTGGTGGAAAGCGAACGAGTGGATAACAGAATGGCGGTAATAGAGAGATAGACATGGATGTTGAATATGCGACCTTCTATGTATCAACCAAAAATGACACATTAGAATCTATGGTGTAAGAAAGTGTCACATGCTAGTGCAGCGGGTAAAATTAACATCCCGGATTAATGTATGAGTAAATAAATAAGAACCGATGAGTTTTTTCTTTTGGTAATTGATGATGGTCATGAATCAAAATGGCAATGTGTTACACTTTTAAAGATCAAAATGGTTGTTCCGCCTTTAAAAATAGGTGATTTGTGTTGTTTATAGAAAATGCTCTTTCCTAAGAACAGGTTTTTTTACGGAAGACACGAAACCATGTGATTTATAATTAGTTTTTCATTCTTCATGTTTTCCATCAAACAACTATTTATTTACTCGTAAAACATGTGAGAAAAAGTAAATATAATTTCTTAAACAAAGCATACACACTTTTGAAAACGTGAATTAGTTTCATTGTTGTGATTAGGTGCTTCAACCTCAATGGTATATTTAATTATTTTTTGTTAAATGAAAAACAGAAAAAGGGAAAAGAAGGAAAGGACAAAAAAAATAAGAGAGGATTGCATCCTTACAAATTACACACCAATAGCGTCAGCTAATAAAACATGTCCTTACAAATGGTATTTTTAGTTTGAGAAATGTTAACGAGCGTCCCGAGACACTCTTTAAGCATTTTAAATGGTAAATTTTATATGAAAAGTTATACAATAAATGTATTGGAAATTGTAACAGTTAACTTTTAGTTTTGATATGTGCCAAAATTTTAAGTTAAGTATTTTTGCTTTTGGGGCTTCAAAATAATACTCAAGAAAAAATGTCACTAAGACACTAAAATATGTTTTTCAACACACTAAAATATGTTCAAATTTCAACAGATATAGGATTTTATTTCAAAAATTTCTTCTTGAAATTTAAAATGTCTAATAAATTATGTGAATGAGAGAAATTACTCTCGGATCTTCTTGATTCTTACTTGTATTAAAATGAAATGATACAAGTATTTTTTGAAAGAAATTTCGCTCTCATCAATAAGATGGACCGGTGAAAAAATGAACGAGTGAATAGTAGAATGACAATAATAGAAAACGTTTCATTTAAAAACATACGGTTCTTTGTCTCAAACAAACACGCCCATCAAAATCTATGGTGTAAGAAAACGTCACCACATTAGCGCAGCGTATAGAGCTAAGATTCCTAACTAATGTAAGGAGTAAAGGAATAAAACTTTTTTTTTTAGTTTCATAATGGTCATGAATCAATATGGCAATGCCTCACACTTTTTTTTTTGTGGTGGCCGGGGTTCGAACCCTGGATCTTGCATATTTTATGCATTGTCTATACCAACTGAGTTAAGTTCACGTGGACCAATGCCTCGCACTTTTAGAGATTAAAATGGTTGTTCCTTCTTTAAAAATAGGTGATGTCTGTTATTTATGGAAAATGCTCTTTCTTAAGTACAATTTTGTCACGAAATACACAAATCCATGTGATTTCTTAGTTATTCATTCGCCTTCTCCATATTTTCCATCAAACAACTATTTATCTACTTTTTAAAAAATTGACACATTGAGGTTTGCGTGTTTTGTGAGACTTCACTAGCTGACATAAAATTATTTGTCATTTATACCCATGTGAGAAAAAGTAAATATAATTTCTTAAACAAAAATCCACACTTTTGAAAATGGATGAAGGTCTTTAAATGTAGTTAAGCATGAACGAGAACTATTTTCATTGTTTTTTTGACAAAAGAATTATTTTCATTGTTGTGATTACGCGTTTCAACCTCCGTGGTGTATTTAATTTTTCTTTTCACATGAAAATTCCGTGGTATATTTAATTATTTTTTGCTACATGAAAAAAAAAGGAAAAAGAAAGAAATGACAAAAAAAGAAAAGAAAAGAGGACTACGTCCTTACAAATCACACGACAAGAGCATCAGCTAATAAAGCATGTCCTTACAAATGGTATTGTTAGTTTTGATATGTGTCAAACTTGAAAATTAAGTACTTTTGTAACTTCCCAAGGACGTAAGAGGATGAACTTAGAGAATGATTGATAAAATTAATATTAATCTTGCATCAAGATATAAATTATTTGGTGGATTCTAGGGTGAGGGTCCAATTAGGTCCTTCACCGGTGAACCATGAGAAAAACACCAATAGATTAAATAAGTGGTTCAGATTTATTTAAATTAAAAGAGGGAACATGTAGAACTGCTCACATTCAATCATATCCTGCAATGGTTTCACCCGTTGTTAACCGTAATTAATTGTTACGAACCGAACCGAACCGAACCATTACAAATAAATTAATTCCTTTTCACATAAAAATCTGAACCCTTTTTCTAAACCCTAATTCCATTTCAAATTCAATCGATTGAGATATTTCAAATTTAACAATTTAACAATTGATTATATCTCAATTAAAGTTTAACATGATTGAATTAATCGATTGAATTAACGTAATTTGAGATATTCCAAATCTGTATAGTTGTATTTCAAAATGGAATTAACGGTTCCTACAATAGAGAAAACATTTTTGAAATTGTTTTAAAAAAATTTTGTTGTTTATTTTAGATCTAAAATGACTCCTTTTTCAATCATCTCGGTTGAAATTTTAATGATAAAATATTTGAACTTTTAGTTAAAAAATATTTTTTGATTATACACAATAAAACTGACAGTAGATTAATTTTTAGCGAATGAAAGGTGTGGAGGTGATATAAAAGTTGCATATTGGAAACTCAAAGATGGGAGAAATGAGAAAGGAGAGAGATGATGGAGGAAAGGGATTGTGTGGGGAAGTTTCACATTTTACTGTTTTTATTTTTAACTAATCTAGACCTTTGATTATTTATGAGATAAATCTAATGGTATATAAAAGTGATCCACCGGTGAACCACTTAATTGATGGTTCACCTTAGAATTCACCAAATTATTTAGGATATTAGCAGATTTTTTTTTACACACGGATATTAGTAGTTTAAAGATGGCTTTATCACATTTGTTTATGAAAATGTTGAATGGATCGATTCATAATGAGTTTAAAGAAGAAGGCATAGCATATTATCGCCAATAGATAACTCATTTATAAATATTTCAATGAGAAATGAAAGCGTGTGCGTATTGATAAACTGATTCAATGATACGATTCATTAAAAAAAACTTATAAGTGAATCGATTTACTGAGATCAGTGATCCGATTCATAAATTTAAGACGATCGATACAGATTCTTTGAGTCGATTGACACCTATTTAAAAATTGATTCATGTGCAACAAATCTATTTTCATTGATTCTTTAAAGTTTCTTTTCACTTGAGTTTGTTGTCAAAACATACCATATAAATGGAAACATTAGTGCAATGGTCTCAGGATTCTTAAAACATTAGTGCTTTTCTCTCATGTTCTTTTTCTTTCTGTGGTGTTCCTAGTGCCTTCAAGTGTTGTTGTCTCAAAACTCTTGTATTTTTGTTTTTACTAAAACAAAAGAAGACTGTAATTATTATTAAAACAAAAAAAAAACTGTAATTTTTCCTAGGTATTTAATTTTTGTCTTTAACCCTAGATGGGTAGGGAATCAGAGCTGACCTAAGTATTTAAATATTCCCAAAAGGGTACATAAATACAAACATATCTTGACAAAGACAAACATTGCCGTCAGATTTGCTTTTGAGGTGGGGGTAGTTGTGTGTGTGAGTGAAAGAGAAATGGTAAGAAGGGTCCAAACTATTGGTTTTGTTTTATTTACAAAAGCAATGACCATACAATTGGTATTATCCTCTTCTATCAATACAAACAGACATGGAGGTTAAGGATGAGTCCAAAAATGAGTTTCAACCATTATCACTACTTGTGGAATCTTAGGTAGCCCTTACGAAAACCCTAACATCAACCCGTTGTTCATAGGAATTCCCGATTTTCATAAATTGCCAAAAATATCAACATGCTAGTTCACTTGATGTGTCAGTTGATGATGAGTGTGTTTGTTACCGTTTTTTGAAAAAGATAACCAATTTTTAAAATAAAAAATTAAGTTTTGAAATTTTCAGTATTTTTATTTGACAGGAACACACAATTAACTCATTATCATTCATAATATTGGTCCCAATGAAATTTGGAAGCATAACCAAATTTTCATATTAGAATTTCTAAGTTCAAACTTCAACATGAAAATACAATGAGAATTTGTCTGACCAGTAAGAAGGAATAAATAACATGTAAAAATAGTTTTCGATATGTTCCAATGTAAATATATGAGTGGCCCATCATCACATGTTTATAAATAGAAATATCTTAATGAGCTCGTGCTCGTAAGTCATATCACTTCTATGTTAATCTATATCTATCTATATGTTATAATACTCCTTAGTTTGCTTAACCCTAATCCCATCTTAAGCCAAATTTTCCTCTCAAATCTTTATTTTTTCATTAAATGTACCTTATCATCACAACCCTAAAAAATCGCCACCCACTTTTTTTTTCTCAAGCCAAATTTCCCTCCTAAATCTTCTCATTAAATGTACCTCGTCATCACAACCCTAAAAAATCTCCACCCACTTCATTCCATACCACTCGAGCCTCAATATTGGTAAAAAAAAATGGATCGACAAAAAATTCCTAATATTGAAACTAATATGACAATGATTTTTTTGGGTACAAATATGACAGTGGCTTCTAATTTCGTGTTTTCTTTAAACGACTTCATATAACAATATGCATATATAACTACTTATATTTCATGGTAACATGTATGTAGGGAAAAATATTCAAATAGTTCGTTGTCTCATTTGATCTTAACAAGTTCATGGTTTATTTTTAGAGTTGCAAGTGGTTTTTTTTCTTTATAATTGATATCTCATTTTATCGTTATTGTCTTATAGTTTTTTGTTAGTGAACCTTATTGTAAGTTGGTCAATGTTTCTTATAAAAATGACTAAAAAAATTGTTACTTTTGTTTCTAATAAAAAGATTGTAGGGAATAATAATATTACTTAGCATTTCAACTTTTTGTCTCATGCTCTTAAAAAAAAAAAAACTTTTAGTCTGATGTTTAATCATTGCTAACGGAGATAACGTGTCATGTTAACACAATTATCGGTGTTAGATAACAGATACTAACATTTTTTAATATCGATCTGTTTTAAATATTTTTAAATATCATTTGAAATTGTTGACACCACGTGCGTCGTACGGGTAAAGATCTAGTTCATGAATGTAACTCTAAATTAATAACAAAAAGGGACATGAAATCTCTCCTTCCGTAACGATTAAATGTACAATTGTCCAAAACTAAGGTTGCAGACAAAGACATAAAACTGGGGTTTAAGAAAAGTAAGAAAGAGAAAGAAAAAAAACTATACAAATTTTTTAACATTTCGTTGTTATATTATAAATAGCTTTTAAAACAGGTGATGGTAATCTACACATGAATTTTTACCTTTCAATATTTACGGTGATCACTCTTTCAAAAAAATATTTACGGCGACCACCGTGCACCATAATACTATCATATGAAGCATATATAACATTGGTATCTCAATGGTATACAAGTGATGTCCAGTAAATGGTGCTTCTATTCAACCATCCAGAATTTAGAATTTTTTTTTTTAAACAAAGAGAGTATTTCTGAGGTGTACATTTCATTAATTACGATAAGATATGAAGTGTATTCCTTGAAAATACTCTAGTATTAGTTTTAGATTTAAAGTTTGGGCAACATTATCCTTGTAACCTCCATGTGTTATGTTTGAATCTTCTCAAAGACACTTGTAAAATGATCATTGATATATCACTTTGATTAATAAAAAAAGTTCCCTTCTTCAATAATTTTTGAAGTTTGGATCTCATTACGCAACAAAAAACAATGTTTGAGCCCTTCTCCTCTATTCCTGATCTCATATTTTTCTCTCATTTTCACTGTCATTGTCTTAATAGACAATTTAAATTAATGTTTTTGATGTATGTCATTTTGTATTTTTTTTTTTATGTCATTTTGTATTTGAGTTAGTTAACTTCTAATTTTTGTAAACACCTCAAATTCAATAAGCTAGCGTATCAATCATAAACTCATGTGCTATAAGCTAATTTATTCACTTTCCTCTATTTTCTACCACTAAAATATTTGTGAAGATAAACCTAGAAGATGAAAGCACATCTGCCATAGCAATCAATATTCGTAGCCAACTTGAGCATAGGTTTGCGACAAAACTCATTCAAATAAATTAGAATGCATCTAAATTGAAAGTATTTATATATTTTTTATATCTTCTGAAAAGACGTTGAACAAAAAAACATTTTTTTAATAGTGAAATGAAAAGTAATTCAAATCCATCGCAAAAGATCTAAATCTAACAGAAATTTTAAAAAATCAAATAATTCGATAGGTGAAACAAAAAAGGAATGTTGTCTTATTTAAAAACATTAAACCATTGGATAGGTGGTAATTAATTTTTTTTTTTTGGATAGGTGGTAATTTGCCTTGTAGAAAGGAAAATGTATTTTAAAATATAAAATAGTTTATGACATTCTAAATGATTAATTTTTTGCTCAAAACAGTACACCTTTAAAAACTGTATCACTCACTTTTAGCATCTAGTGAAACAAAAACTACAATACAATAACTTCAAATCTATTAAGAACTAATGTTTAATGAAGTGGCATGCCAACTGCATTGAGATTTCATCTACCATAAAATGGAAGATTCTCATTTCTCAAGGCATGTTCAGCAGAAAGAAGAATGGAGCTCATTCTTTCAAACGCTCACTGGCATTGAAATGTAGCTCAAATATACAGACTGCCAGATGACAGATGTCCAACCTAAATGTTGATTTGATAAACAACCGATTAGCTGATGCAGTCGAGAATGTTGTCGTGCGCCATAATGTATAGTCAGACAGGCCAACATGGTGTGTACAGGATCCTTTTAACATCTAAACCTTCTTCACTATCCTTTTGACTCCAACAAAAAACTGTGTCCAACTCATAAGAATCTCAAACATCTTAAGCTAATTCATGCCTGACCGAGGTTGAAGAGCATTATCAAAACCACCAGGAACAAACACTGGAAGCTGATTCGAATGTGAATCTCTTCTATATCTTGGCTCTTGGGGCAAGTTTACTGCTATGCTATCATGGGCCTCCGCTGATCCCAAATGTCTTTCATTTTTCAAACCATCCTTAGCAGCCACACTCAAAAATGGACCACCAAAAAAGATAGACTCTCCTGTATACATCAGATTCTGTGCATGCTGCCTTGGAGACTTAGGTGCAGACGACGATGGCTCCTGCCGAGGTATCACTGGTTTCCTCGGCTCCTGCAGAGGTATCACAGGTTTCCTCGGCTCCTGCAGAGGTATCATTGGTTTCCTTCCAATACTGCTTGTTTCAGCAATTGAATTTGGCAATTCCACTTGCAGGGATGACCTATTTCGAGCTTCTAAAGGTAATGACGGAACCGATACATATCTGCCAGCTTCTTGATCCCAGACAACTGATGTACGTTTCACATCTCTTAGAATGGACGTGCTGGAAGCTGAAAGCAGTAATGGGTCGTTACTTGTTCCCTTCGGCATCACTGTTCCATCAAATCCAAGAGAAGGATTGGATATTGGGTTCTTGAAGTTCGGCAATGTAACTTTAGAAGTTAGAGGCCGCTCAGGCACCAAACTAGGAACTGAAGTACCAGCCCTGAAGCCACCCAAAGTGCGCCCCTGGGGAAGAGGGCTGAGTGTAACTGCCTCTTGAACATGGCTTGGACTACTGAAACTACTCATACTCTGAGTTCCAGTTTCATACTCGTCACGGCTTCCTTGACTAGGAGCAATCGAATTCCTCACTGGAGACAATCTCAACTCATATTTTGTTTCCTTATTAATTCCAGTATCTGTGCTCATACTACTTCTGATGCTCAAGTTGCCGCTAGAGCTTAATTCGGCATCAAGTGGACGGTGGCTATCTACAGGTCGCAAAACTGAGGAAGATGCCCTGGCTTTTGCAGCTGCTCTCACTGCCTCTTGAGAATCCAACTTAGCAAGCTTCCAAGCACTAATACGAACAGGTCTTTTTGGCATCTTTTGCCCTCTTTCTGCAAACCCAGCTGCATCTGGATCAACAGTAGATGGCAGCATTCCAGGTTCCAAGTGAGGCACAACTTCATCCTAAAACCATGTTTTAGAAAAGCCCCATAAGAGAGTGGTAAATATTATACTTTTAAAATAAGGATAGAATACTCAGCAACATAATTGAAATATCCTTTTAACGGATTAAACATTTCAACTTCTATAACAATTTTCAGTAAAAAATATTCAAACTAAATAAGAAAAACCTCTCACTAAAGTTTCATCACTACAAATCTATGATATCAAAAAGCCAACAAGAATCTTTAGGTACTTAAAATCGCAGCATAACATATTTTTAGTTCAATCAATAAATATACAGATGAAAATAAATTCCAAACTAAGTACCTGATAATCCACAAATACCCTAGGAGGGGTACACCATGCCCCTTTGTACTGCAACCCAAGAGAACTTCCTCCGCTCAATCCAGTTGTGGCCGAGCCTGTTGGAGAGTAAAGTGCGTTATGTGGAATATCCCCATCCACAGATGCCCCTGCAGGTGCTTCGCTCATGGCTCTCATTGCTACAACATATTCATAGGTTGTGATACCCTGATCCAACAGAAGAAAGGGTGGAAGATAAGAGAACCACTCTGTGTAAAATGGCTAAAATTGTGGCCAGAAATATAAAACTAATAGTGATATTTAGATATCAGGGTAGAAGCAAAACATCTCAAGCATCATTCACAAAAAGGGTTCAGTAACTAACACTGAAATTTTGTATTTCTAGTATGGGCATTTATCTTTTATGTTTCAACTTTCTGCACCATGTATAGTTTCATTAAGAGGATGTTGTACCCTTCTCTGTCTTTGCATTTTAATTTCTTTAAATTAAATATACTTTTTCTTCTTTCATAACAGAAAAACAATAAAATGAGCTTTCCATTCCTATAAGTGAACAACTGAATTAAGAAATCCTTTTTGAAACTTTTGCCCGAAATTTATTATGCAGTGACCATACTGCTACTTTCTTTTCCAAATAAATGGATTTCAATTAGGGGAAAACAAATCATGAATACAAACTCATTCAAAAGATGATCTTCTATTTCTAGAAAAATATAGAGTTACAATATGTGCACCTTAAGATTCACTATGTAGAGTTACCTTGATCAAATTACATTAGACAAGCGGTATAGATTTTATAGACACATTCATTAAGGAATGGGGGTGGGGAATAAACAAGAACAGAAAAACAACCTCAGAATCTCAGCTACTGAATCACTGACCTTCCTGATTAGGATCATGTGGAAAAAGAAAAGCTCACCCAAAGGCACACAAGCCAAGACGGAAACTGCAGTACACACCATCTACACGTATTGAACAAGAAACAAATTTTCAAATATACTTAATGATGCCCAGTTGCCATATCAAGATTACTATTACAACCTAAATAGAAGATATACCACAACTGCAGCAAACGGGGGACGAGAGAATCCATTTCCAAGTCTATCAATGATTTCAGATTCCATTCCTCTCTTGTTAACGAAGAAACGCACTATAACAGCAATACCGACTCCAGCTTCAATAACAAGCTGAAGTGCAGAAGAATAAATACAAAAGACATTATTAGCAACTAAACAAATTACTGCTTTTAAATAATAAATAATTTGTGGACCAGTACACATACCCACGCGAGACTGAAGGCCATAAGAGAAATAAACGAATGGTAGTTTTTCTGACCCACACAATTGTTAAGCCACTGCAGCAATGTGATGTATCAAGTGAAGATCAATGTTGAAAAGAAATAAATACAATGTTAAAGCAGATCTGAAAACTCCAAGATGTAAGCATTCATTCATCAAACAAAATCATACCCGACAATGGTGATCAAAGCCATCAACACATTTATCACAACTTCTACAATGTTTACTGAACTTGCGCACCTACAACACGAGAAAAGAATCATACAAACTGAGTGAGAAGCAGAGATCTGAGGTCTACAGCTAATTCTCTAAAATGTTTATATTTGCAATTGAATGCAACCACATATGTTCATATCATTAGAATAACCAAAGTTTTGTCCCAAATATTTAGCGGGAGGAATTTCTAAAAATAGATAAAGGAATTTCCAAAGTTTCATCCCATGATTTGTTACTGTACTTGTGACATAAGTATATGTATGCAATTAATAGCAAAGCAGGGGTAAAAGAAAATGTAACTACAACCAAAGTGATAGAAACAGAAAGAACTGAAATTAAATATATTCTGCAAAGTATCGAAGAGTCCCAAATCACAGCATAATACCTCAGAATTGCACAAAGTGCAGAACAGAGCATCTTCCCCACCACCTTCTCCATCAGATGTTGCTTCTTGTTTCCGGCAATCTTCATGAGAAAATAATATGCACAAAATTCCCCCAATTACATCACATGAGTTTGGCTTGTTCTGATTTCTCAAATCATCTACTCTATCAGGATCTTCCACTGAACTTTTCTTGCTCATATTTGTCATAGACCTTTTGGAAGCAGCAGATGACGGGGAAGAATGCTCCCCTGCAGCAACACCACCATGTTCAGAAGATTGATGCTTACCCAATAAACCATGGGAAGATTCAAATTTATTTCTCACTCTAGGGTCAAATTTAGACATAATGCCTGGATCCGCAGGGTTAATTGCAGTACATCTAACATAAAGAATGAAAACAATGAGTGCCTGCGATGCCACAAGAATGAAACAACATAAGCCATGCCTCTTGTAGGTAAGTAAATAATATATACAAAATGAGGTGAAATCATAAAAACAGTTTGCATACCACAGGAGAGTAAACACCAATAAAGGTGTATTCCCATATACGACCTCCAAGAAACGGAGCAAGGAAAGCATAGAAAGCGATCACCAACAAGCAGAATACAGTGATTGCGACAACCTATTCATGTAAGAATCAACAATTTTAGAAAAACAAGTTGACATGCCTGCAACTGATGAAATACAAGTCACCAAAGCAGTGTAATCAAAACAATAAGCATATTGTAAATCAAAAAGAATATGAAAAGGTTACATTTTATTTTCTTGATGTGAATATCAAAAAAAAATTCTCATTTAAGTAGTGCATGAACCATGCAGTCATTCAATTATATATATATATATATATATATATATATATATATATAGATATATATCAGGTAGGGTAACGTACAAGTCTCTCTCTGCCTGTAAGTAAGCAATGCTCAGCTTACACCATTATTGTTTTTTCATTTCAAAATTTTACACTTCATTCTTTTCATAGATTAATATGTTTTAACCCTTACAGTTCATACTAATGTGAATGAACTTCTCAGGGGTGGGTTAACTATTTAAGCATCATCATTAGCTTGTTTTAAACCTCTTATCATCACTGCCTTTGGAACTTTAGAAAATGAAATGAAGGTGTCAATTGAAGAACCAAAACCAATAGTAATGGTATTCAAAACTTCATTTCATTTCTAAAGTTTCATAGGAGTGTTAAAAACCAACAGAAAGAGACATTAAGAGCCGCAGAAGCTCAATCATAAGTCATGACTGCTCATAACCACCAAGAGTTATGTACATTAAAATGGTGTGAAAGGGGTAGTGCATTTTCGTTTTTAAGAGGACAGGGGAAAGGTAATTCATATTCTAGGCAGTTTACTTTAAAAATGAACAAGATCCCGACCTTTCAAAAATTGAAGCTTTAAAATTATTATTTTATGTGTTATAAAATTCATCTAATATTGGAATATAACCCTACATATTAATAATGTAAGATATTTGTGTATGTTTTTGTGAGTATTTACCAAACATAATTTTGAAAGAACTTGATTTTGCTAAGTTAATTAATTTGAGTAAAGAAAATTCATTTTTCACACCCTCCACCACACATCCAAACTTGCATGGAATCATATTTGACATCCTAAAACTTGCAGCACATCTTCTTCAACTACAGCCTCCTCATACTCATATCTTCCAGTATACCCTCCAAAATTAAAATTCGTAATATTTCAATCTTCTAGAATGAGATTTAAGCCCAGTTTGGGTAAACAAGTTTGGATAAGCTCAAATAAGCATCATCGAAATAAGTTGAAAACAACTTATGAACATGTCATAAGTTCCCCCAAACAGTTTCGCAAGTGCTTATGTCAATAGATAAGCTCAAATAACTCAATCCAAACAGACCCTTATAGATACATGTTTCTATTCTACATCATCTAACTTATCAACTAACAACCGAAACCCAACACGCCAATTGATGCCTGCTTGCTTGCTGATTTATAACTTCAGAATATGATAAATGTACAGAAATCAAATTCAACAGTCTATACTATTTCATTCAGTTCATAAACCAAATGAAGATTTTTGCAACACATATGAGATAAAAGGGGTAAATTGAAACTGTTCAATCTGTGTAAATCTCATCTTCACGCACCCCTAAAAAAATACAATTTGCTAAATTATTATTATTCCAAACAAAATTCTCTTTTTCAACTTCCAAAAAACAAAAACAAACTGTTCTAGAAAAAAAAATCCAAAAAAATGAAACTTTTCTCTTTTATTTTTTCCAAAAATAAAAAGCAATTTTGAAAAACCTTGATAAGAAGACCCAAATCTTGAAATCCTAAAAAATGAAAGCATTACTCAACTACTACTACTATAAAGTAGAGATTTTTGAGCAAGAAGCTAAATTATGCGTTATGATCATGAATTATTAGTGAATCGAGCAAACCCTAAAAAAAAAGGACAAAAAAAGTGAGGATTGGAAGAGTGAAAGCAACCTGAAAAGTATGAGCTGGCAGTTGCCAGCCATGTTTTCTGACCATGTCTGACTGTGTAGTCTGAAGTGAAGGTGCTTTGGTGAAGAATTGAGATTTGCACTGACAGTGTGTGTCACTCTCTCGTCGTCTCGTTCTAAAAAGCTTTTAACTACCAAACAACCGCACTCAGTTGCTTTCTATTTCCAGCTGCACAAAGACTCACAAACAAAACAATGGAATAATAATTGAAAGGGAATGAAATCATACAATAAATAAATAATTCAATATTGGAAATATTATATACCTAACCCCTAAAATTGAATTTTCTTACACATTAATAATACCGACTTGTTTGTTTTATTCTTCTCTTTTTTTATTAATTTTAATCTTTTGAGCTTCATTCTGAGGAATCTTTTTAAAATCTAAGTGAACAATTCTAAATTATTATTTTTCTTTCAAAAAACAAATTCTAAATTATTATTTTCTCTGATTTAATTTCTAAACTATATTGTTTAGAACTAGGCAAAGACTCAATCCTAGAGTCTACGACCTGATCTTTGAAGGTATGGTGATGCACATATGTCTAAATATGGATCATCTACACCAGCGAATAGATGTAGCTACCAAGAATAAGTTATTAAATTTTTTTCATACCCCAATCTAACGCAACTTTCATCACAAGAAACATAAGTCCAGAGAGATAAACACACTATGTAATCGAAAAGATTGGAGACTCAGCTGAGGCGCGAGCATCCTTCTCAGTGTAAACTGAGAGAAGGTGGCAGTTGCACAAATGGAAGAAGCCCTTTGAGAATACTTAGACAATTTTACTAAAGAAATTAGAGTCGAAGAGTGATGAAGGAATTTCTATTGGAGCAATATCTATAAAAGGGATCCAAGTTCCATAAAAAGGTCAGACCCTTGAACAATCTCTCTTTCAACAAATCGATGGCTATGGTGAATAAATATGTAAAATATGAGAAGGTTGTTGGAACCAATATGATTCATATACAATATCTTATTAATGTTTTGATGATAACAAATCAAAGGAACAATTTATTGACTAACAATGTATTTTAAGTTTACAGGTAATCTGAGTTCATAACCAACGAATATACTAATGAACATCTATGCAAGTGGATTGAATTAATAGTAATCTAGGAATATTAATTGAAGTATTATTCAGCTGAATAATCACAAAATATTATTATAAACTAACAAACTAAGATTAAAGTTTGTTGGAGTAAGTCTTAAATATGTTCAAGTCAAAAAACGATTGAAACAAAACTCTTGAGAACATTCATTAGGTATAAAATATTTGGTCAACACTAGCTTTTTGTAAGATAGTGAACCTATATAAATATATTGTGTGATACTCTCTTTCCTTGCCTTACGCGAGCTCTTTATGATATAACTTCACCATTTGTTTAAAAATCTCGAATGATCTTAAATGATTTGACAAATAACTTATCTTTGTGACAAAATGTTTTTAAGGAAGGTTGTTGTTCAAATGAATCTATGTCAAACTGAAAAGATTTTAAAATAGTCAACATAATTCAATCCCATTTTTTTATGTTTTCCAACAGTTCAAGTGGTATCATAACTCAATATCAATCTTGAGATTGAAAGAACTTTATTTGTGCGCGAGTAAAGATCACTTATTGTTGAAAATCAAAGTAAAATGGTTTGAACTGTTTTGTGTTTTTAATTAAATCCTTTTTCTCAAGACTTTTGAAATCAAAGCTTCTGTTTTTAAAAAAATGTTTTTATCTTTAAAACATCAAATTGACAAAAATAGTATGCTTTAAGAATAGTATTGAAGTTAGTAAATAGATAAGAGGCATTAGCAGCTAATCCACTTATCCAATGACAATCTTGTTTTCTAACAATAATTGTATTGTGTTTTTCAAAATGTGTTTTAAAAAAGTTTTAATTTTTAATTTGTGTGTGAGTAATCATTCTTCAATGATATGTTGTTGAGTACTATTCAGGACCTTTTTATTGAGATCTTGCAAAATATTTGATGATATTTCGGTTAATAAAAAATCCTCGAAAACTTTTAGGATTTTATTTTATCTTTAATCAATTTTCAATGTAGCCCTTCTTGTCCCAACCCCTAAAAACACTCGCATCCTTGTTATAAACCACTGATGGATTTTCTCTCTAATGATGGAACATCATATGATAATTTTGGTTATGTTTTAGTTATTTTCTTAGCATTTGAAGGTAAATAAGAGGCTATTTAGAGGAGTTGTCAATGGTTTGAGAAACATTTATTATTGTTTTCATTGGAGTCGTTGTAATTCAGTTTTATCCTAAAGCATGCAACTTCATATGTATTTCGATTTTTTTTAGTGAGAAACCATGTAAATCGGCAAGCCAAGACATCACATGGAGGATCATGGATATTGAAGATTGAATATCAATGGTTCTTAGAAGGTTTTTTTAATACAATACAAGTTGGGAAAATTCATCTCTACTTTCAAGACATTTCAAGACGGAAGAACACTTGAATAATTCATCTTTAGTTTGATTTTTATTTTTTCTAGTTTTAAGAATAGTGTCTAGTATAGTTTACGTTTAGTTTGTTTAATTATATATATTGTTTCTTCTGTGAAGATGAAGAGATCTTCGTAAAGGGATGGTGTGTATTGCATGGTTTTTATGAACTTCTATTGGTGTATGAGAGTCCGAATCATTTTATTAACAATGTATGTATTGTAACTATTTGTTAAAATTGTTTTTTTTCAGGGTGTGTTTGTTTCAAGGTTTGTAATATGATTCCCGGGAATATGAGATTGGAAATCCAACATTCCCATGTTTGTTTCAAGTTTTGAAAATTTGTTCCCAGAAATGTTATATTCCCAATAATGTTATTTACACATAATTTCCTCTATTCTTATTCTCATGCTTAAAGGATGAGAATCTTACATTCCCATGGGAATAGAACTCAACTTGCCATAAATTCTCGCTATCACTCACATTTATTTCCATTTTTATTTTTTTAATTAAATAGTTTCTAAAACATTCCCAAAAAATCAATTTTTTTACCAAACACATGGGTAGGAATGTTATTTTTAGGAATATTATTTCTGAGAATATCATTCCAAGAAATGTAACTTCTTACCTTAAAACAAACACACCCTTAAGGTGTTGTCGTTTATCAAGATTTTTGTGAGCTAATATTTTATAGGGCTTATGTCAAGTTTGAGAAAAGAGTCCCCTAATATTGATATAAGATATGTATCAATCATGGGATCCTCGTAATACATGTTTCAAAATCCCAACTATGCTCACACTCTAAAACACCATACATCAAATGCATCTCATCTTATATATTTATAATAAAAAGGAATAACAAAAAAAAAGGGCCAGTCGAACCAAATGCAACAAATCTAAGTAAAACGATACTAGACATACCAAGTTTTATATAAGTTTCATTATCAATTGATTTATTACCTCTACAATTTTTCAAAGAACTTCATTATCATTCTAGTAAGATGAAAATCTTTTATCATCTACCAATAGAAAATGATATGTTATTTATCAAAAATCACAATAAGACCAAATTTGATGTACCAAACATGAAACTTTCATGATGAAAGTCATATTATATTATGAAATTTAAATACAAATTCATGTTGCCTTCATTCCAAAACACCAAAAAACATCCTTAAAATATGTATAAAACAAATTTGGTCTCCGAGAAGGAGTAGATATTTTACGTTTTACGTGTTGTTTCTAAGTTTTGCGATTTGGCAAATGAAATGTTGGGGGATGAAAATGAAAACGTTGGGTTGGAGGTGCGAAAATGAAATGTTGCTGGGTTGTAAAAAAAAGGAGTGAAATGACTGATGGGCTGAAGATTGGTAAATGTTTAAACCCTCTTTGTGGTTATTGCTAATTATACCCCCTTTAAACATAGTATTACTATATACACCCTGTTCTTAAATAAAATTTTGGGTCACTTACGAGGATGGGTCCTAGGTCTCCACACCCCTAACCTATGCCTTGGGTTGGCCTTGTTTATGAATGTTGATATAAACGAGGTTGCAATCTTAATTTTTGAGCAGTGAAGCTAATCATTTCAATACCAACGATGAATGAAAATATTTCTTTCTTGAACGCATGTATTCTGAGGGTAAAACTATTGAAGCTTCATGCTCCAATTAATGAACAAAATGAATCACCACCGATTATTATTATGAATTATAAGATTGATATTTGAAGACTGTATATTTTATTTTGCTTATGTTATTAGGCAACTTACATTTTATTTTGTTTTTTTAGGGGAACTTGTTTTTTTGTTTATGTTCTTTTAACATTTTCGTTTTTAATCTTATGAATTGATTATTTTCATGTTTTGTTTTTCAAATTAAATTTCATACATGAATTTTTTAATTAAGTATAAAAACTGAAATGAAATAAAATTAAAATAAAATTTTAGTGAAAAAATTATATTTAACAATATATAAGATATACAAATGAGTAAGACAAAAGTAGCGTCTTGTATTTTCAAGACAAAGTTTTTTTAATGAATTCATTAACCATAGTTGTAAGGTATTTGTTAGCAAGATTATATATTCTTTTAATGAATTCATTAACTATACCCTTAAACAACGAGTTGAATCGCTTATGTTATTAAACACTTAAATTAACTTATCAATTATCAATTATAATTTTTTTTGAACGGATGATAAGTTTTATTGTTTGAAGGAACGAGTTATAAGTTATCAATCATCAAGTATGAACTATCGATTATCTTATATGCTACTCCCTCCGTCCCTTTTTATAATAATAGTTTACAAAATTTTTTTGTCTCTAAATATAAGATCATATACAAATTTCTAGATGCATTGATTGCTATTTGTTCAAATATACTTCTTATTAATACTACCAATTTATCTTGATATATGAAAAATTAACATTAAATATATATTCAATTAAGGGTAATCTAATAATAATCACACATATTTGAAACAACTTTATTATTTCAACAACTTTTCTTAATACTTATGATTTTTGTAAACTATTCGTATAAAAAGGGATGGAAAAAGTATCGGTTATTTCTATCAAAGATAACTTTAATATATAGAACACATAGACATTTATCTCCAAAGGTTGAAATGATTGCATAATGAAGTGTTATTATTACCCCATCAATATGTTAAGAGTTGAAATGTCTATTTTACCAAACACTTTATACAACATTAATTACATTTCTTAATATAACATGTATGATAACATATCATTTGGAAAGAAGCAAGTATCAATAATCATCTATAAACTAAAATCAATCATTCTTTTAAAAAAAAAACTAAAATCAATCATCAAATATAAGGGTTACGATCTTTTCCATTTGTTTGATTTGGAGAGATAAAGAGACAGAAAAAGTAAAAAATAATTAATGATGATTAAATTCATTTAGTGATAAAATCCACCATATATTTTTGGGAAATGTTAACTTGTGCCCTTGGGGCACAAGTTAAGAAGGCAAATGTAAAAAGTTTTTTTTGAAACTCGTACATTCAATGTCTTAAAAGTTGTAAAAATTATACATTTAATATAAAATTTATTTTTAATTTCCATTTTAAACTCCTTAACTTGTGTCCTAAGAACACAAGTTAACATGACCTTATATTTTTTGTGTCCATCTCTCTTCAAATTGCATTTTTTATAAATGGAGAAGATCTCTGCCTTATTTCATCAAATATAAGCGCTATCAATTACTCCTACCTTATTTCATCAAACAATATAGAAGACGTGGACATTTATCTTATCTCCAAAAGCGGGTAGAGTGATTACGTAATGAAGTGTTATTATTACCCGATGAGTATGTTAATCATCCATTAATATAAAATAATTGACAATACTCAATTATCAAAATGAGAGATGGTGAATCAGAGTGGTCCAAAGTGAATGAAAACAAGAAATCCACATAGATAAACATATTCCTCATTTTGAGTGGGGCCCATCCGTTTCGTCTGATTAGTGGCTTATGATTACGACAGAGCTCTACTAATCAATTCAAACTACTAGTGCTCTGATTACGCATTACATTTGCAATATAAATCGGAACCTTCTTTCTTCATCTTCACATTCATCCATCAATCTCAGAAAATAATCAACCATGCATACTCTCATCCGATCCACTCTCAGAACCAAGGTACGTCTTTTTCATTTTTGCCAAATCCAATTCAACTTTCATTTTCATCTTGTTTAATTACCTTTTTATTTTTAACATTTTAATCTTATTTAATTTTAATCCATCTGAAATTAATCTGTCCTTAGAATCATTTTTTTTAATAATCGGAACATAGATAGAAGGGGAAGTTGAAAATAGGAATGTAAGAGAAATGATGCAAATTGCAATGTGATGAGAAAGAAAAGGGATAATGTGGGTGAGATAATTGAGATATCAAAATAAATGCTTGTATTTTAGAATATTACTACAGTTTTAAGCTATTTCCTTTCTGTATATTTGGTTCTGTCTGTGATAAAAAATTATTTTGAATGAATTGATTCTGACTAAAAATGAGTTGAAGGTACAATGATCTATGTTTGAATACATTCATATAAAAGTGAGTTAAAATTTATATTTGTAGTTAAAAATCAATTTTGCTCGAAAACAACCAAACATGCAAGAATCAATTCTACACTTCCAGAATCAATTTTCTCACCATAGATTATTTGATTTCTTTTCGCTTGACTACAGTAGCTTAGATAGCGCTGGGAATTTTGGGGTATTCCATATACTATTTATATTTACAACAGCATTTACATTTTTATACCTTTGGTTTATCAAATTTTGAAATAATTGCTCTAGTAATTCCAAGAATCAATTATACACCTAAATCTGCTAATGTCTTCATGCTTTTAGATTTCTTGTATTTCATTGTTCTTTTCTTTTCTAAATCCTCTAATAAAAATTTCATTATCAGTAAAATAAGGTTAAATTAAATTTTTTGCGGTTGTATCATTCTCCATAAATTCTAGAAATCAAGTATCTGTGAATGCTAAAAAAGAAGCAATTTGAATATACTAAGCAACCCTGTCTGTTACTCGGTTTTTATTTGTCTTACTATGGTTATGTTTTTCTTATCTACAGTCTGCTTCAGCTTTAGCATGTGCAGCGGTTTCCAGAAGCTTTCAGGAAACTTTACTTCAGGCTCCCTTATGGTCGAGGTCAAGTAGTTCACAATCTTCTTTGGCAAAGGATAGTTCAACTTCTGATGCGAAAACTGGCCAAGGGTATATGGTTCTTCTGTGCTAACAGTTTACCACTTTTGTGTGTATGCTTTCAAGAGCTGAACATAGCACTATTTTGAACTTATCTAATTTGGCACCTTCTTATGTTGAGATTTCCAACAGGCTAATTGTAAAACCCTTTTACTATCTAATGGGAGAATTGAATGATCGGGACAATCACCCCTTTTAGACATGTGTTTATAATTCAGATTCATTCACAAATGTAGTTGGATACATAATCTGATTCCTTTCTCTTCTCTTTAGATTCCTATTTTGTTTTGTAACAGCTTTAAGTAACCATAGGTCAAGGAAAAGCAATTCTGGGGGAGGGCCCATGCACGAAGTTTGTTTGTTTTTTAAATAGAAAAGAATTTAAAATTAATCTAAGTTTAAGCTTGATATGATTACCATGTGTAAATCTGCTGAAATATTTGACTATTTCAGGTTCAAGAGCCATGATATGCTTGCCCCTTTCACTGCTGGGTGGCAGACTAATGAGTTGAATCCTTTGATTATTGAAAAGTCTGAGGTATACTCCCATGCTACGTTTCTTTGATTTTTATTGTATTACTTCATTATAAAATATGTTAGTAATTATAGTTTCATTTTGTTTTTATTTGTTTTTGTGTGTGTAATTTACCAGATTTAATTTGTTTTTTTGATATAAGTAATTTACTTGATTAACGATTCCAGGGAAGTTATGTATATGACATAAACGGGAAGAAATATCTTGACGCACTTGCTGGTCTATGGTCCACCTCTCTAGGTATATATGATATCTATTTCTGCCTTTTTATTTATTTAGTTATTTATCTTTCTTCCTGAGCTTTGAAATATCAAATTTCTCAATGACATATTCCTTTGGTTCATGTTCTCAATCCATCTGTAGCAGCAAGGGCACTATAAAATCTAACTAAGATAATATAGATACTTTAGCTTTCTCTCTCTTCAACCAACTTCTTAAATATGCCAAGTTGCTCAGGGAAATTTGTTTTTATTTGTTTCTCGGCAACAAGAATGACAGGCAGAGATGTGTGACTATTTTTGCAGAATTCCCTGGTTATTGAACTTTAGGGGGATTGAAAGAGATACGATTCAAGTTCATAAATCAGAAAGAATGACCTGTAAGGTCATGGATTGTGTTTCACTTGTGCTTAACAATGATAAAATTATATTAGAAAATGACTGAGTTACTGAAAGAGGAAGGAATTTGTGGTGCTTTCAAAGTGTGGTTTTGATATAATAAAAGAAAGATATTATCAGTTTCATAAGAACTGGATTTGAGAGAAGGAAAGAAAGAATTCTCAATTGGAATTGAATGAAAGAATTACACCAAGGTGTTCTAGAAACCTGAACTCTCCAGTCTCCACCCCACAAATTTCACCTTTTGGTGTCTTTAATTCTCCCTTTTCTCTCTTTTTATTCCCCTCACCATTTCTGTCAACTAACTAGCTGAAGGTAGTTATTTATTACGATGGACTTGTTTACTAACTGCCAGGTTTCTTGAGAAGAAACAGAAGCAGGAATGGGATTATTCGTTCCTGTTTATTTTATTGAATCACAAAAGAGAGATACACAAGAGAGAATACTCTCTGCACACTGGTAATTTACTCAATTAAACAAATAAATCTTAACCTCCTAACTACACTTGGATATCCTTATATAGACCTCCCAAGTTACAAAAGGATAACTACCAACTAACACCCTAACTAAACCTAACTGCCACTAGGGCTACAAAAGACCAATTCCTACACTAACTCAAACAACAACTAACTAAACCAGGGAAATGAATAGTTAATTACCACTTTTGTTCCCTCTTATGCTATAGACTTTAAAAGATGGAACCGTGGGAGTGCTGTTCCTAACACCAACAGAGGTTTAATCTTCTATTTCCCCTTACATACACAAGATTGCCCCCTGTCAGATATGTTTGTTTAGACTTCTGTTAGTTAATTATAGAATATTTACATGTGTTAAAAAAAATATAGAATATTTACATTTATGTCATCTTGTTAAATGTATTTTTTAATCGTTAAATTACTGTGATTATCTATTTAATCGTGTGTATCTTTACTACAAACAAGAAACCAATGTGCAAGCCTAGACACTCAATATTACCCAAATATTCTTTTTTTGAACATAGTACCACACCTAATGCAATCCGTAGAGATCTGATCTCGTCACTGTTTTTCCTGCATAGTTCCACAAAATTCTGGAACACTTTTTCACTGTGTTTCTCCTGGTCCTAGGGTGTCTCGTGACTCTCTTCCCTAACCTTTCCCGTTGGCTGTGCTCAGATGTGGCCTTTCCGATCTTAGTTTCCCTTCCAACCTATAGCTGCTATGCATGCTTCCAGCCAATATTAGTGGTTAACTTTCTGGTGTGTTTTTCCTTTGGGGCTGCCATCTCAAGATTCTACACCTTATAGTTCCCTGTTTGGCTGATTGGCCACACTATTTCTACATAGAGATAAGAGTACTAACTTTGTCAGTAAATTTGAATTTTCATTAATGCTCAGATTTCTTTGCAATTTAAGATAGTATCTGTTGATATATATATGATACTGCATAGTGTAATATTTGAAAAGCATCTTGTAGTATACGATAATATCAGTTAATTATAATTTACATTCAGATACTAACACACACAAAGGTATATATTAATTAACATAGGAAAGTTGTAGCAAATGTAAATTATATATATATATATATATATATATATATATATATCAGTTAATTTTTGTGTGTGAATGAAAGGGATTTAGAATGCATTTTATTTTTTAGGTGGAAGTGAGCAACGCCTTGTTGATGCTGCCACTGCACAATTAAAGAAGTTGCCATTTTACCATTCCTTCTGGAATCGAACCACAAGACCTGCATTGGTATTCATATCAATCTCTTGTATCTAACTCAACATTATTTTATGCTTGCTTATTTTTCTTATTTATAATTTGCTTCTACATTATTTTTTTCTTTCATTTGCTCTTCCCTTTTTATACAAGAGATCCAACACAATGGTCACGAGGCAAGATAGAGTTAAGAATGAATTCATTGGAGGAAATATCTAGGCAAAACATATTGGAAAAACTGCACAATCTAGCCTTAGGTAGTTCATGCATGCATCGTGAATGACTTGTAGAAACCCCAATAAGGAGTACAAGCTTGTTTGTTCAAGCTTGAAAAACATGTAGTTTTAGTATATAACTTTTATTAAAGCTTCTTTTGATAAGCTATTATTTTTAACCTTTTGAGAAAGCACTAAAATGTCTTTCTTTGAATAAGGTTGTTGCTCTTTTTTGTTTTTGAAAACCTTATAATTATTATAATTTTTTTTAAATATATCCTATAATTGATTTTTTTAATAGTACTAATGAATGAGCCCTACATCATATATGAATAACAGTCCAGTAATTAAACTTGGACAAACTATCAAGAAGGATTTAAATTTAAATTTAAACGGCTTCTTTTTAGACATGATTTACTATAGGATATTATTGTAGTGCTCGAGGGAGTCACGAGAAAGAAGGGTTGAATTTCGACGTGACCCTTGAAAATTTTCGAACCTAAAAGTATTGAAGCTTCTCTAAAGTTGTTGCTTGGAGTTCAGATGGTTAGTCAGAGTATTACAGAAGCTTTTAAGTTTTATAATTTGAATCTTTCAGAATGTGGTAATGCGGTATTGAAAAGTAATTTAAATAAACTTTAGATTACCAATTTATTATATGAGATTATAATAAACACATGTTTGAATGAAGTTCTTTTAAGTAAATTAACTGTGAAGGTAATTGATTGCATAACGTGTTCAATAAAAAACTGATACTTGCAGTTTTATCAATTACTTGCTGGACTTTATATTTGAATAGAAGCTTGTTGAAGATGTATGTAATATGACAAACATTTCTTAATACAAAAAGATGCTTCTTAGTCGAATCTGATCAAAAAGAAAACGAATGAGTAGAGATAAAGTATATTCTATATTAAGATTTATCCCAGTTCATAGTGCTTTTCAATGTTCCTAAATTGATGGTAGGTGTTAACATTATTTGCCCGTGTCATTAAAAATTTCAGAGAGTAAAATGTGCTTTTGAAGATCTTTCATATATTGTTCACACTACCAAGACGGTTGCTTACTTTCAAATGTACTAAAGTGCAGCACCTTTTTATCTATCAATGGATAAGAGTGTAATTTTTCAATTAGATGGTAGCCTCTTGTAAAATTCAGGGTAATAATTCTTTCAATATAATCACAGTGAATTAGATCTTTCACTGAACCTGGCCATGGCAGGAGCTTTCTGGCACTAGGTTTCCCTTTTTAGATGGAAGGCCTACTGTAACTTACACTCTTTGCAAAGGAAAGGGAATTTTACCTTTTTAATTGCGGGGAGGGAATGATGGTCAATGATATTTTGGTTTATTTAAACTATCCTACTCCTATTCAGGCCAAACCTTCTAGGTGCCTTTCACTACAAAAAATCAATTACCTTCCTGTCATGCACACAGTTGATGTTGATTTTTTTTTCTTTCTTTTTTCCATTTTGAAATTTAATTAATATATATTTCTTTATACAGGATCTAGCCAAGGAGCTACTAGAACTTTTTACAGCCAGAAAAATGGCCAAAGCTTTTTTTGTTAATAGTGGCTCAGAAGCCAACGACACTCAGGTGTGTTTGATTAATTATCCTCTAATTTGTTACTGTCTCATAGTTTCTCCAATACATTTTCATTCAACTGTAGGATAAATATATCAAATCAAATGTGTTTACTTTCTCTGTCAAAATAAAAGTTTAGCATAAAAAATGTAAACTCGAATACATATGCAACTGCTACCTCCAGCATGGAAAAAAAGAAAGTTATCCAGCATCTAAAATATAGAAGACTAAATGAAATATATTCTCAACCGAATGTGGTCTTCTAAAAATAAATGTAACCCATGTAAGGGTTTGAGTAGATGTTGTGTCAACGTATATTGACACGTACAATTTATGCAGGATAAATTTTAGCTATATTTCACATTCATATATATTTTTTCTCACAGGTAAAACTTGTATGGTATTATTACAATGCACTTGGAAAACCAGATAAGAAGAAGTTCATAGCTCGCACTAAATCGTATGCTTGACATCTTAATCAATTCTGTTGTCTCTAATATACCTGAAAAGTATGCATAGTAGCTCATGTATTTCTACATTTTGTCAGGTATCATGGTTCAACTTTGATAGCAGCCAGTCTTTCTGGGTACCACAAACAACTATTTTTTCCAGTAAATTTGTGCTTATGTAGAACGGTTTAATGTTATTTATAAAAATTCTTTATTCAATTATCTGGACAATGTGTATTTCAGTCTTTCGGCTTTACATCAAAAGTTTGATCTGCCAGCTCCTTTTGTTTTGCATACTGATTGTCCACACTACTGGCGGCATCATCTTCCAGGTTATTATTTAGATTGACATGTTTCACTAATATTTTAGATATCTATCTTAAGGTGTAAATGTTATGCATGCTTATGACATCTCAGGTGAGACAGAGGAAGAGTTCGCAACCAGATTGGCCAACAATTTGGAAGAGTTAATTCTGAAAGAGGGACCAGAGACAGTAATAATATATGAATATGCTTAAAAGTGTTTCCTTCTACTGGAACATCAACATTATCACTGATTTTTTTGTTTTGTTACAGATTGCTGCATTTATTGCAGAACCAGTGATGGGGGCTGGTGGTGTAATACTTCCACCAGCAACTTATTTTGACAAGGTATTTTCTCGTCATCAATGATTCAGACTTGACTTCCACATTTTCAAGCTGGGTGCAAGGATTGTTGGGCATGAAAAAACATTCTTTATTTCCATTTTTCAGTTTCTTACAAAAAATCACTTTGTTTTCACCTTATTTTCAGTTTTCAAGGATTTCTGTATGAAATGGTGAAAACAAAATTATTAAGAAAGCAAAATGTTTTCTAATTTATCAAACCAAATAGGCCCTAAAAGATGTTTTTAAGTGTTTACAGTAATGCATTTTCATTTGTATTCTCGGTCCTAGAGATGAAAAATTACTAGAAGGAATTATTTGTAAAGTATTTCTAGTTTAACAGTTAGATGATGTTAGGATTACTAGTCTAGTAATACCAGGCTTCTGCTTGAACTAGTAATTGAAGTATTTGACCCAAGTATTACTCACATATATATAAACAGGTGTATTTTTGTGTAACATCTTAGTTCTTATCTAATAATTCGTTGTTGGCCGTATTATTCTTTTTATGATTATTATTGTCTAAACTATGAAAAAACTTATTAACAGGTGGAATAAATTGAATAAAGTAGGATGAATATATGGAATGGGGTGGAACTAATGCCATTTTCCATTTTGAAAACTGATGCCATGCATAATTTGCTCCTCCATTTTTTTCTTATAGCATTTAATTCTTATGTAGATCCAAGCTGTTGTCAAGAAGTATGATATCCTTTTTATTGCAGATGAGGTACTTCCTTAGCTCTTCAAATACTATTATATAAGATATCCTGTTTGGAGTTTTCCATTCTGATTGCTGTCTTATATTTCTCTTTGTATTTTTTTTTTAAGGTAATCTGTGCCTTTGGGAGGCTTGGGTATATGTTTGGATGTGACAAATATAACATTAAGCCAGACCTTGTTTCCTTGGCAAAGGTAAAATTGAACAGCTCTAATTACATATTCACCTTTTCATAATTTTTTGAAGTTGCCACTATGTTTCTCATTTTGTGTTTGACTTCTAGGCACTTTCTTCTGCATACATGCCAATTGGAGCTATCCTTGTGAGCCCTGAAATTACAGAAGTAATACATTCACAAAGCAACAAACTTGGTATAACAGTTTATTTTCATTCATTCAACACCTCATCTTTAGGTTTAGTATTTTTGACACATGTTTGCTTATTTTAGGTGTATTTTCTCATGGGTTCACTTATTCTGGATCACCCGTACCCTGTGTTGTTGCACTTGAAGCACTCAAGATCTACAAGTGTGTTTCTTAATTTCTACCATTTTAAAACTAATACGATGCTTATTTTATCCGCTTTCATCGTTTGGCTGTGGAATGTGATAATTCCTTTTCTTCACAGGGAAAGAAATATTGTTGATGTAGTGAACAAGATAGCTCCGAAGTTCCAAGATGGCATAAAAGCTTTTTCTGACAGTCCCATCATTGGAGAGGTATATATTATTTGCTGGTTAGTTTTAAGTTTGTGGATGTGGTTGATATAAATGCATGAAAAATGTAACACTTCTCGATCTGCAGATACGGGGAACTGGCTTGATCCTAGGGACCGAGTTCGTAGACAACAAATCACCCAATGATCCATTTCCTCCTGAATGGGGCAAGTTCAAGACTTATTTTTCATCCACTCCTTTGCCCATTTAATTTTTACAACATGGCTTTTATTTTATTCTGTCTGGTGATATTACGAGTAGTTTAAGCAGCATACTATCTAATATATGACTATCCTTTGATAAATACACAATCGGAGTTAGACATATCAATATTAAGCAGGCTTCCTCCTTTCAAGTTTAGGATCTATAAACGATATATATATTTCTCTTTAGGTCTATAATGGCTCATTTTGCCGTCTTACTCTTCTTTTTTGTGGTAAATCAGCTTACTGGTTTAAACTTTGAACATGCATGCTGTTTTTATGTAGATGTGGGCATATTTACCAGTTTCTTCTAACACTATGATGTATATTACAGGAGTAGGTGCCTATTTTGGAGCACAGTGCGAGAAGCATGGGATGCTAGTTCGTGTAGCTGGGGATAGTATCATGATGTCTCCACCATTTATTATATCACCTGAAGAAGTTGACGAGGTAACTTTACAAACAAACTTCTGTTCTTTCCACTTCATTAAATTGAAGAAAGTTTTCTTAAAATTTAACATCTGGAGCAGAAAAAAGTATCACAAAAATTAAATTATTGAATATGACTGGCGTGAAGAAACACACTCTTCTGTTCAATCATCCTAGGTTCTTTAGGGACCTCATTGGTGGGGACATGCATACATCATAAATACTCTTATCTATGTTGCAAAACTTTCAAATGAAGGAATATACATACATAAATACTCTTTTATTTGAGTGGTCTTGCTTTAAAAATTGTACATACAAAGTAATTGAGAAAAAAAAATTGGCCACACATCGAAACATACAAGTCAATCGGCCGCTGCACATTCCTATCAGGGAAATTCTTGTTTCAAACTGAATTGAATGCATCTGCCCAAATTGATTGACTAGTTAGTATGATGGCCTATGGTTCTGTTGAATTTTTGCTGCGACTTTTTCAAGATTCAAAAGACCAACAGTCACATGTTTCCTCTGCAAACAAGCATAACATAAACATTAACTTGTGTATTATCTCCTTCGTTTATATTGTTATTCAGTAGACAATTTTTGCTAAATGATACTGCAGAGTTTAAATTTGGATTTTATTATAAGTGAGATTTGTATTCCTTTTTCCCCCAGTTAATCAGCATTTATGGGAAAGCTTTAAGAGAAACGGAAAAGAGAGTACAAGAGCTCAAGTCTCAACGCAAGTAGCCGAGGCAGATGATGACGATGAAATAATAAACTCTACTTCCTTTGTGTGAAGAGGAGATTTTTAATGTAATAACTTATCAGGCAAATTTCTCTTAATAGAAACTTTGTTCCAACCTTTTCGTTATTGTAAATAAATATTAGTGTGTAGTGTTTCTGCGTAATTCGGATCCTTCCTGGCTAAAGTAAACTGCAGAGGGTGCACTTCCAAATTTTAGCATTAAAGTTTTATTAAATTTAATTTCAAAAAAAAATAAAATCATTTGATAAAACAAATCAAGGGAAGGGATGAGATTGATAGACATCCGGTATTACTTTTGGGATTTACTTTTCCCGTCCTATTTTTTTCAAAAATGCCCTTGAGTTTTCGGATTTTATAATCCGGAATGATGTTTTCTTTTGTTAAAGGGTGAAAAAATAAGTAACTGATTTTTCCGGATTTTGTAATCCGTAAGCTTCAAAAAATAGGGCGCGTTACATGATGTTTCCGGATTACATAATCCGGAAACCCCTTAAACACCATTTTTCAAGGTAAAACAGTTCGGATTATATAATCCGAACCGTATCAGCACAAATTCTAAACATGTTTGTAACATGGATAGTCATTTTAGGGACAAAATTAATCTTCCTAACTCTCATTCTTCTGTTTTGGGTCATTGTTACCTGTTCTTAGTCAAAAATCGAGTTTTCGGACTACTTGATCGGATTGCTTCGAAACTTCCTCAGAAAATCAAAAAAAATTCAAGGACCACGACTCCCTTAGAAGGGACTTCTTACGGGACTCCGCCCCTCAAAATCCAAAATTCCATCGTTTAGACCCATTTTTCATTTTTTTAAAATTTTCATATTCTCAGAAAAATCCGAAAATTTTTGCATTAGTTTTATTTGATTTTTAGAATTTTTTGGTGCTATTTTTATATTTTTATGATTTTATTTGACAGGTTTTTAGCATTTTTTACTTAGTGTTTTTTGCTGTTTTTAAAAACAAAACTTAAAACTGCTGAAATGTCAGAGAGTCTGATGGCTGATTATACATAAGAATTGTCCGGATTTTAAAATCCGGAATGCACAAGGGCATTTTTGGAAATTTTCCAGAGCACGGGATAATGCGGTGGGGAAAGTAATTCCCATTACTTTTTTGTGATCACACCAGCCTCAAAGGACGAAATTTAAGTCACCCATTCTATCATCGAGTATTCTACCTATGTATTAAAAAACTACTGTTTCACACCTATTGCTTTTCCTTGGTGCGTTTACTTTCTCATTGCTAACATATTTTAGGTAATCACTGTCAAAAAGAAAAACATGTAATCTAATCTAACCAACATTCCCACCCTCAAGTTGAACAATACTTCAGGAAATAATGTGAGTATCTAAACCATTGAAATTTAAAGGAGGATGACATTGGAATTTGAAAAAGAGGGAGAAAAGTCATTTAAGGATGAACATGCAACTATTTTGGCCTCTAGATGTGCAACTTGCTGTCAGACTAGTCAATGACTCAGGAGAAAACACACAAAATGTGTGACTTCTAGCTCAGATTTGATGGAACTCTTCAAAAAATGTGGAGGAGATGCAACACGGACACTATTCAACGAGCAGCAACAAGAACTATTGAAAAGGTCACTCAACCTAGTACAAACAATTTGCTACTATTTATTTAGTATAAAACCAGACATAAAATAAAAATAAAGAAATGAAAGACAACATAACATTGAAAGAGAGTAATTCTCGTTCTTGTTGAAGTTATTTTTTGGTATTTTTACTAGCTTGTCTTCTAGCTCGCCTCTCTCTGGAGCTGGATGTTGGTCTAAAACCTCCACTGTCTGATTCAGAATCATCCCAATCTTGAAGTGATTTCTGTCATAATTCAATTTTATAAGATTGATAAAGAGATCATATAATATATATTACATAATGGATGATGTTGCTTAATGACTTACCTCTCTAATCTCATTGAAACTCACTGCATAGAAGGTCACTGCTGCAGCCGCAACAATGCCCAAAACTGGCAGAGCGAATTGCATTGCATCCATTTCTGATGATATATCTCTCACTTTTTGTGTTTCTTCTTCTTCTTCTTCTTCTTTCCCAACTTTATTAATGTATTGATTTTATGTGATGATATAGATATTAGATAAGATATGGTTATGCTTCTATTATCCAGTTGCAACTTTACGGCCCCACAATGTTTGGAAAATTGCTGTATACACTTGTTTGGCTGAGAAACACACGTAAAAGACGAAAATATCTCTCGGTAGTTAAGTGCCGAGGAAAAATAAAACCGGCTGCAGTTAACTACGAAGAAAACCTCGACAATTAACTGCCGAAGAAAATGAAAACCCAGAATTATCATCATCATCATCTACTTCGTTGCCAGTGGGCAGGGGCGTTTCTACCGCCCAGCTAGCCCGAGCACACGCCCGGCCTCAATCGATACTTTCTTTGTATCGTTACAAGAAATTTGACTTACAGTGACAGCCAAAATCCGTCACTATAGGGCAAATTTCCGTAGCTAAATCTGTCTGTAAGTAACAATGACTGGCACTACATGTTTTTCACATTTACTTATGGAAAAAACGTAGGTAATTCTAAGAAGACCATTTTAAAATACATTATGGACCTCTACCTACGGTTCGGCTGTCACTAAAACTTATCATTTTTTTTTTATATTTTCTATTCTACTATAAATTCTAAAGATGAATAATTCTTAAAATACCACTAAAATGAATTTAATCAATATAATAAAATATTATAATCAATATCATTGGAATTTAAAATCGATTACTATAATCAATTTTTAGAATAAATTGTTGAAGTGACTTAACTAGAATAATTCTCCCTAACTATGAACTATTATACCATTCACCCAAACCAATACTCAATACTAACAAAAATCAAAAAAAAAAAAATATATATATATATATATATAGACACACACACACACACTCCATTGCTCATTTAATTTATGGTAACAACATGATCAACAATGTATGGTTCAATGACTTGATGATATGTTACATCGAGCGGGAGATAATCAAGTCGCTTGATGACGTTGATATTAATTATTTGAACATTGATAGCAAAGAGGTCTCGAAAATGACATTTACCTCCTAATTTTATTTAGCACACTATTGGCAAGTTATGTTTCATCTCTCTTATTTCAAATTGTACTTTATCGACAAAATGACGAACCTCTTTTATATATTATGTCGCATGTGAATTTGCGGTCAAAATTTTGC
>Ga0315913_1000685_pt1 | contig 32330 bp, 12 predicted proteins | sample MpolsnodulesMG_FD_207736 | JGI IMG/M metagenome (GOLD analysis project Ga0315913, IMG submission 207736) | Medicago polymorpha root nodule microbial communities from Los Angeles, California, United States - small nodules | ecosystem: Host-associated > Plants > Roots > Nodule | place: USA...
GCAATTGACTTTGGTTCGATAAACCCTTTAGATCAAACTTGTAACTAACCTTTTAATTCATTATAAAATTGATCTAATAATAATGTGGTTTATTGAATTTTAAGAGTAGCCACATGCTTAGGATAAAAAAACAAACATACGGCATAGAGAGAATAAGCAGAAATCATATAGTGCATCAGGTACGTGATTCATTGATTCATAAATATTCATACGATAGAATGATAGCCATAAATTGTATCCAACCAGGCTCTGATACCAATTGATAAAAGTTTAAGTGTTTAGCCATGGATTATTAGATACAAGTTATAGCATATCATCAGTAACAAAGAAGGAATAAGAAGCTGTGTACCTTGTATGTTTAGGTTCATGAACGATCACCATCAAGTTATGAGAGGAATAACTACCCTCATTCCGTTTAGCGTTAGGTTTTCAGAGTACTGTTCAGAATTACTTAACTGTCTGATGGGATGACGTTTAAATAGTTAAACGGCTGAGGGCAGGGACCTCTCATTGGGCTTAACTAAATGGTCCAACCCATCACAGTTCATTTAGAAAGAATAACCCAACCACACATATTCATCATCTAATTAGTGCTTAACACAATAGACCATAATTTATATTATGACATTAACTTATAATAATTGATTATTGTCAATCCATAATTGATTAATTAAATAATTAATCCAACAGCTAGTTGATCTGTGCAACGAAGATAAAAAAATCATACACAAGATGAATCTGTGCAAGAAGTATTGCAATGGGGAGGAATGTCCCTATGGAGATAAGTGTAAATTCCTTCATGAAGATCCTGCACAGTTTAGGGGCACTTATCGGAAGACTAAGCTGTGTCTCAAGTGGAAGGATACAGGATATTGTTCCTTTGGAAAGAACTGTCACTTTACTCATGGTGAAGAAGGTAACAATAACTCATTTTGATTATTGGTTCTGGTTTTATCATATATTATACTGTTTTATATTGTTCAATCATATAAAATATGTTTTTTTTTATTTTCTAGATGCTGCGTAGAATGTCATTTTATGTGATATGATGTGCAAATTACAGTGTTTGAATGGTTTGAATGTGTCATTTTGATTTGACAGAGCAAGTTCTGAATGAGCAATTGTTATATTATTTATATACAGATGCCGCTTCAGTTTTGAAATAATGGGCCACATTCATGTATGATTAATGATCACACTATCTCATTGTTATCAAATTTCTGCCACAAATAAGTCGTGGCATGGCGGACTTTGTGCTAGTTGGCATAAGCTACTGTGACTATTATACGCTGTGGCATGGCGGATATTGTGTTGTTAATTACGGTTCGCGGAAAAATGTGGTTAGTTCAAATTCCGCTCTGCAATAGTGCTATAGCCGCAATTTCACAATATTTTGCACTAAATGACGTTTTGTGGGGCAATAGCGATTTGTTGAAATCCTGCAATGCAATAGCACCAATGCAGCCGCTATTTAACAACACTTACATAATACTTGAATGAAATTATGAATTTTCCTGTCCACCCCATTGTCAGGAAATTTTATATGATAGAAATGTCTAAGTTTTCATAAATTAAAATAGCTAACCCCCTCCTTATTTTAATGGATGATTACTATTGTATGGTGTTAAAAGTTAAAAAAAAAAACTCCACAGTTTTACATTTGGTAAGATACTAGAATTTTTAGTAGTTTGGAGTAAGTTGCGATTCTTAATAACCAGCTATTGTATTATGTTCATCTTTTCCAAGCTTGTTTCTTCTTAAAGTTTCTGCTGATGATTGCCTATAAATTTGATGTCCGACTCATCAATAATTTTGAGGTGCATTGCTCATTTGCAAAGTTTTAAATTGCAACCATGCCGCGATCCTTGATACCGCGGTCAAATAAGGTTAATGCAGCTGCATTTGTGATGATGAAGACATAAGACATCTTTACGTCTCAGCCACAGTTGTTTGTGTGTGAGTGTATGATAACTTATATTTGCATATTGTGAGCAAAATTACAAGATGATTATAACAAGGAAAATTGCAACTTTTTGGTTTCTTTGTATATTGTTCTGACTCCTGAAGTATTGGTTGTCTTGCAAATCAGAGTTACAAGTTCCTGGTGGGGCCATTGAAGCTGAAGCTGAAGCTGCAGTAATTACCATAGCAAAGGAAGAGGAGCTGGCAAAGAAGAAACACATACTTGGGTTGAAATTCAGCAAGATCAATCGTATTTACGGTGATTGGGTTGATGATTGAACTCTTGTTGTGCTCTTGGAAACACACCTCATTTGGATAAGCATTCTTCTGCGTTAACAAAGAATTTTGGAAACATGGTCATTGGTGGGTGTGATCAATTAATAGATTTATTTATTCTTGCTACTTTTTTCCATTTTCTTTTTTACTGGTAATTGGTAAAGTTGTATGGTCGAAGACGTGCACATTTGTTCGTAAATGAGATGTGTGCTCAACATGGGTGCTGCTTTTTTCCCTGTATGAAATACATTTACTAGACATGTTGATAACTAGAGGACCAAACTGTATTTTATTTGTTGTAAGATTTATGAAAGCTTCTCAAATGAGTTCAAGACTCATTAATTTATTAGTTTCTCCTTGACAGTTTGTGGCCTAGTAAATTCATTGATGCTAAAGTATTTATTTTGCCTGTTTGATTAATTTAACTATTCCATTTTCCAGTCCTAAAAAAGCATTACTACTTATGCTTTAAACCTTTTTGGTCCTCTCTTTTAACCCTTCCTTGATTCTCACTTGCATGCACCCTGTTTGGAGCAACATCTTCAAGTCTTTCCTTCTCATTTCTACCTATATATTCCTTTTCCCAAAACAGATTCTCACACTAAACCTTTCTTCTTCTTCTTCTTCTTCTTCTTCTGCAAGGTTCCTCCACCAGTAAAAACCATGTCCATAAACTTGAAGTCCAACGCTCTCGCCGGAAACCCTCTACACTCTAGTCACGGCAACCCCTTGTCACCCTTCCAGACAAACAACACGAAATCTAATGTACCTTTTCACTTCCAACTCCTCACCAAGTTAATTTGTACGGTGGCATTTAGTTTCGACGGTGGTTTGTGTTTTATAGATCACACTCTTTATTTATTTTTGAACAAATCACAATCTTTATTTATTCAACGGTTCATTGCTGTTATAAGGTTACAAATGGTCAACTTAATGTATAATTTTATTGAAAGAACTATATTTTATTTCTTTTGTTGAATGAAAGGGACTAAGCCCCACACAAAACACTAAAAACCTCTAGGAAATATCATTTACGCGGCATCAACCAAAAAAAGCATTAGAAATAAAACTTGGAGAAAACTCAAAGATCCTAATATTAGTATCCAAACTCAAATCGTATTTCGCAAAGACATATTCAACTGCTTGACTCACGGTAGACCTGAATCCAATCTATCACACTTGAATATTACATATAAGCGTCCTTTGAGAATTAATTAGTGGTAGGGAAACTGTCTTTAAGCAGCTTGATTGCAAGAGACGAATCTGCATAAACCTGGATTTTTTTTCTAAAACTTCTGCTCCAAGCAATTTTCAATCCATGAAATATATCCCAAAGCTCAGCTTCAAGCATAGAACACGGAAGAGTCTTGGCTGCAGAAGCACAAATAAAGTTACTCGCATCATCTCAAAGAATTCCTCCACAAGACGACATATCCTCCCCTTCTCGTTACTGCACCATAAGTATTCAAAGCTACAAAACCATTATGAGACAGCTCCCATCGAACAGAAGAACTGCTAAAACACTATCATGAAGACTATCTAATTGAGTAAAAGGGGATTCAAAACTAGCACTTACTCTCTTTATCTCTTAATCTTATGATACAAGGTCAGATTATTCGCCATGCATTTTTGGAAACAAGTTGATTATGTACCAAACATAACACACCAAAATGTATCATGACATAAAGACATACCCAGAAGAATTCATCATCAACGGAGCAATCCCGATAAAACATGTATATATATGATCCTCAATATTACTTTATTATTATATTTACTATACACATTCATTGAAAGTTTTAGGATTGATTCTAATATAGTTGACAAATATCAAGAAAATATAGCAGGTATGAATATTCCTATTTACTATATGTATGTGTATTTATTATAACATATGTTTATATTAACTAACAATCATGAAAATATATACACTAATGACTTAATGAATTTTCCTTTCGTTTTTTTTAGTTATATTTGGAGCTACGAAGTAGATGTTTAAGTTATTATTGACAATGATTTTTTGCTAAGTTTCTTTTTCAAATGTGTAATATTTTTGTTTGTTGATATTAGGAAATGTCGTATAATATTTGTGATTTGTTATCATGTCGTTATATATTATGTTACTATACATTAAATTCGATACTAAATTTCTATGGGAAAAAATTATTTTTGATATGCCTACTGTGTAAGAAATAGAAATTAAAAAAATGTTATCCATCATACGGGTAATCCAATTAGTTTTATACGTGTTGGTTCATTTCAACTTGTCTGAAAATTTGAATCTTTAAGTTTGGAAATTTTTATGGCTTTTAACATTAGATGACGCTTGCAGTTATGCAACATTTAATAGATATGAATCACCAATCTACGACACAACGAAATTTTAATGTTACCTTTATTGGGAGATACAACGATATTAAGTACGAGAGCATAAACTTATGGTGAGGATTGCCTAGCTTAACCCATTTGAATTTGAAAAGCACGTGTGAAAATAAAAATGCATCCTTAATCATGCCCATGAAAAGATGAGACCAACCATGATTTACAGCAGGATGTGACCAAATCCAAAACTCGAACGAGATATGGCACTTCGGTTTTTGGTGGAGTAAAACAACCATTAGATTGATTTGGACAAATTCACTAATTTTCAAGTTGAGTTGAGTATTGAGTTATCCAAATTATTATTTTTTTTGTCAAGGTTTTTTTTAGTATTAAAGGACTAAATGATTAGTCGTTATATTTTTTTTTCATAAAAACTACTCAACTCTTTTATTTTCTTAAAAAAATTGAGTAACTTATTTTCACTATTTTATTTGGCATCATAAAACAATAAATGATAATATCAAATAATAAAATTCATCATAAAATATTTGCAACAAACTAAAGTTACATTACATGAAATTGCATTAAAATCAAAATAACTACAAAATAAAACACCCTAATCCGTAACTCTAGTATATTTTGATACTCAATACACAGAGTGGATTGTATCAGTTTTAGAAATTGGAATTGATTTGTTTTTTGGTGGTGAGAAATTGGAATTGATTTATGACTAAAATCCTTGGTACTCTCTTTCTCCTCTTCTAAAAAAATAAAAAGAATGTTGCATTAAAGGGTATGTATTTTTGGTTCAGAAATTGTTTTACCCGAAATCCGTTTTTTATGGTTTTGTTGAACCGTATCCACCTAATTACCTGGCCGAATCCACATTTATGGGTTTTTTTTGAGTGGATTTGACAGGGTTTTTCAGGTTGACATCCCGTGTACTCCTATAATCTCAACTATCAATATGAGATCGAATAGCTTAGATTAAAAACTATATCTATTTAGTTAAAACGATCTCAATTATTGATTTCGGTTCGGACGGCTGCGATTGGTTAAGGTGCAGGAAATCCAAATCCAAAAAGATGAAGGATTAATAATTAGGGATGTTCAAAATCCAAATCCAAACTAAAATCGCAAACGGATCCAAAAAAAACTGAAAACCGCGCAAAAAAAATCGTATTTTTGGATGCGTTTAGATGTTGTTATGTAAAAACCGCTCATATTGGTACGGATTTTGCATCGCTTTTTCAAAACCAAAACAAACCGAACTAAACAACAAAAATGAAATTTTAACACTTATTTATTCTTTTGCTAAGATTATATATTGCATTAATCTATTTATTGTTGGTTTTTAATCTTTATATATTACATTAAGTCTATTATTTAACGTGGATGTGTAATAATAATATTAATAAAAAAAAATACATGTTCTATTTTGGATATCCAAAAACCTATCCAAATTAAACCACATACATTTAGATCAGATCAGATTGGATTTTTTTTCTAAATAATTATCCAAACATAACTGAACCATGTATAACTTTTATTTTAGATCGGATAACTTTTTGTCTTAAACTGATCCAAACTGCACCGTAAACACACCTACTTATTATAATCGATATTCATAAAAGGAGTTTATATTTTTTTTTATTTTTTACAAAAGGCACTTTTATTATATTTTATTGGACAACAGCTGGAGTTTTGTTTTGACCATGTGTCCCAACTTACAAACCTTAAACTTTGTACAAAAAAATTAAATAAATAAAACCTTGTAACTATCTCACTGTATATACGCATGTCTCTGTTATAATAATATATTATTTAATTATATTTCTATTGTGGGCAAATATCATGATAATAATTATGTGAGTAAATTACACTACCATCCCCTTAAAAAAGCTTGAATCACACTTCTCTCTCTTATGTTAAAATATACACTTTCATCCCTTGAAAAATTCAAGTAAAATCTATACTCCCCTTGAATTACAACCCTCTCCCTTAATACTTAATGCATTACATTTTAATCTATTTTAACTTAAATAAATATTTTTATGATATATAGTAATTTCGAACCACCATTTAAAAAAAATAAATTCATTTCTTTATAATTTAAACGTCAATGATAATTAAATTGAAATATTTTGCTATTAATTTTACAATTTATAGTATAATATTAACTTTTAAATAACCATATTAGATTTGAATTTTTTTTTTCATGAAACCAATGGTGAGATAAGAGAGAAAGAGAGTGAGCGTTGAAATCCAAAACAATTTCATCTAAAACACACATTTTCATCTCTTTTCATTTTCCTTAATTAATCAAAACCTAACATGTTTTTCTCAACATCACAAAAACATATAAACATAATAAAATAAAATACAAATATCATTCCACATCACATCATACACAACTATCATATAAAACTCAATTAAAATAATCACTCTTATAAAAAAATTAGATTTTACTATGCAAAGAAATATTTTAATTGTTTTTCTTTTCAAAAGACAAGAATTGCTACCACTATTCAGTAACACAGTCCTAGCACTTAGTAAGAACGTATGGGAAAAAGCCCTTACCTTTCGTGCTTCCTTTCCTAATCCACGACTCTTCCTAAGACACAACTCTACGCCTCAAACTTGCAGCTACGATGCAGAGGTTACTTCTCTTGCTCTAGGCACTATCTTAATGATTGGACGGTTGAAAACGAAGAACCAAATGCTAGGAACATGCTGCCAAAAAATTAGCCCAATCAAACGGTGAACGAAGACGCAATAACAAGTGGCCTCTTATGGGAAAACGAAAATGGATTAGGATTGGAATTTCATGAAGTAAGACAAGGGATAAATTAGAAACATATGTGTCCAAGGACCGTGGGTTTGTTATTTACTATTTCCCTCAAATAAAGCCACTAAAGCCAAGTAAGTACGTAAGAGTAATCTGCAACCTATTTGACTGAGCAATTGAGTACAGGAAGAAAAAAACGTGTAGTTTTTTTACTACTATATATGACCATGTCCAAGTAAAAAAAACTAATTAATATAATACAGAACTAATTTTAAAATAAATCACAAATAAAAATACCACAATGAAGGAGTAGAATAATAATAAATCCTATAAGAAATAATTATCCTTTTTTTTTTCACACCAAATTTATTTATATAAATGAAATGGTTTGAATAATAGATGAAATCAAATTCTAAATAATTAATCAAAGTAAAAAAATGTCAAGAATTCCTTAAATATTTTACACATAAAATAAGTTGTAGAATAAATTATAAATAAAGAAAATTATTACGAATGACATATATATAATGTATAAAAATATCGGGTTACTTCGATCTTTTCCCCTTTTCTTTGAAAATAATAAAAGTTCGGTGGTAAACTTAAAAAAAATCACCGCGACAATATGCCTAATGTATAAGAAATATTAATTAAAAAATGTTATCCGTCGTACGGGTAATCCAATTAGTTTTTTACCTATTGGTTCATTTCAACTTGTTGTGTGAAAATTTGAATTTTAAGTTTGGAAATTTTTCAGGCTTTTAACATTAGTTTTTACCTCAAAAAAAAGTTTTTAAGATTAGTTTATCTTTTTTTTTTTTTGAAATAACATTAGTTTATCTTGTTGTTATTGATTCTCTATTGATTTAATTAATTTACTGAGAGTTTGATTAAACTTGTTTTGAATCAAATATTATTCAATGAATTGAAGTAATCTAGATTGTGTTAAAATCTGTTTGGTGATTATTTTCTGCGTGTTCACTTTCCTAGCGAGAATCTTTCAACTTATCAACGTTAAAATAGATTTAGCTACGCAATTTATGGAAAACCCTACCGTGGCAACCTTATGAAGAGAGACGTTCTGCCCTAGATACTAATAAATGCATTAGTCATACATTTAAAGAAAGGCAAATTCTATGGTATACCCAACAATTTGAGTGTATTGGTACACCAAATTCTTAAATTAATAGTTGAATGAGTTATAATAACTAAATCTTATTTACCAAAAATGTCAACGCATTAAAATTTGATTTTTCTGAATTCTTATTACTAATAATATAGAATTTTGATTATTTTTTACAATAAAATGTAAAAAAATTTAGTATGATTTTTATAAAAAATGAAATGATGTTTTTTCTTATAGAATGATATTTTCTAAAATATATATGTCAACAAACACCTATTTTATTCATAAAAATGATAGTTAATTTATAAAAATTGTAAGCGAGAGTACCGGTACACCGTAATTTGCGGGTGTACCGTAGAAATTTCCAGAAAGAAATAACTCAGAAATGATTACAGTTATTACGTTAGATTTTAACCTGATTTTGTGCAGTCGTAGTGGAATCTGCTGAGTCAAAAATAAAAAAATTCCATTTACTTCACCATTATTGTGATTCGACATGGTAGCTTTCTCAAGGAGGGTCAGGGCCACTCCGATTGAATCCAACTCCTCCTCCCATACTATTGTTCACGATCAAATTGGAGAAGACGAAATTCAAACCCAAGATATCGGTGATTTTATGATAATTAACTGGATATAGTGTTTCAATGTGATTGTGACTATAGTATAGTATAATACAACTGTATGACAGATTTATTCAGTGAAGGTTTTTGATTGATTTGTACAAATGATGATGTTTTTAATTTCCCTATAAATATAAATTAATTTGTCTATAGCTTGTATTCTGATTTGTGATTTTCCTTCTGCTTCCAATGTGTGACAAAGAAGATTTTGCATTGTTTTCTTTTCAGCACTCATTCCCCAGCAATGGGTCGGATTTAAGCTGCAAGAGACTGTTAGGGTCACTCACAATACCCTGTTATTCAGGTATATCATATAGTCAAATGAACCCAATATTTTAATTTCATGTGAGAAATCGCCTTAACATGATCGTCTTTTACCACATGTTCATCTTACAAAATCTATAGTTGAATTGAAAAATATTATAATATAAATCATGGTTATAAAATTTGACAAAATTTATAAGACTTAGGGTTTGGATTTTGTAATACTGTCATATGGTAAAAAATTATTAAAGGTGTCTATGTATATCTCTAACTCTAACTCTGTAAACATTTGTACCCCAGGTTTTCAATTGATCCCACTAAGACGTTAGGTTTTGATGTTGCTTCATGCATTCTTACTAGGTATGGTAGATTGTTGTTTTGTTCATATGGTTGTGCTAGGGTTTATACGTATATGTATTTCACTACAACTATAATGTAGACTAAAGTTCCACTGTAAATGCAGAGCTCCATTCGGACAAGATGCTGAAGGAAAACAAGAATATATAAATCGTTTGTAAGTTTTCCTGCAAAGACGACAATGAGTATAGTTATTATTCTCTGCCACTTACTGTCTTGGAAATAATATGACTAATATTTGTTAAGCTTTTCAGAATGCTCATTGCCACTTACTTTATGTGTCGCTTTTGTAGAAAAAATATGTTCCTACTTTTAAAGTTCATTGAAACATTAGTCATTGTTTTTGTCAATAACACTCTCAAGTATTTATTGTATATAGACAAATAGGTGAAAAGAGTTAATACGTACTTTCTCAGTCTCAAAATAACAATCGTTTAAAGTTTATGCACGATTTTTATATGAAAATAATTAATTGTGTTGATTTCAATTAATTAGTTAGTGAGACGAGTGACACATTTCCTCCGCACTACCTCTAAACACCGGATCTGCTAGTGGAGCTTGTGGTTCTGTGTGTTGTTTTGGCTGCCGTCGCCGGGATAACAATCCTTCTATTCATTTCCTCAATCCATCACATCGCCTCTTCATCAATCATCCGTTTTTCTCTGCGATGGCTTGTTGGATATGGGTTCTTTGTCACGGGTTTGAGTTCTATTATGGGTCTGTTTTCATTCTTCAGACACGGAGGAGCTATTTTAGGTCAGTTTAGGTTGCTGATGTAAGGGTATGGTTCAGATTGGTGACTTTATGTCTTTCTCATGATATACAAGGAGATTTTGGTGAAGGTGTGGTAGCTAGGTTTGGTGTGGTAGGGATCTTTAAGGTGGTGATGATGAAAAGTAGCAGGAAGTACAGGAACTCAAATCTAAAGAGTATTCGGATAAGTTTGCGAAGTGTGTGGTGTTGGAAGAGAAGTGTGGGTATTTGGTTTTGGATTTCGGCGTCGGCGCAACGGATTTGTCTTTTTTATGGAGAGTTAGGGGTATTAAGTTAGGCAGCAACATGTTTTATTGAGTTAAATGGTGATTTTAGTGGTTGTTAGTGATGGGTATCTCAAGATGGTGGTTGTTGGTGTTGAGTTGGGAGTTGAAATATAACTGTGTCTTTCTTGAGTGGTGTTGAGTTTTAGGGGTGAGGCGATGATGATAAGGAGCTTGTGGGGTGTGTTGTTTTTGGGGGTTTTGTGTGTTTCCTCTGATGTATGCTCATGGTGATTTTTTGATCTGGGCTCATCTCTGCGCCCGCTAGCTCTTACCAATATTGGGTTGTTGACAATTTTGAGTGGTGTCCGACCTGATTTTGTTTGCATTACCGTTGCATATGGTGATTGTCTTAAGAATTTGTCGCTTGGATTCTAGTGGGCTTATCACTTTTGCTTCGAGATCGGAAGTTAGTGTCCAGCTTCGAGTTTTTGGGATGGTTATGGTGTCCTCTCCGGTGTTTCGGGAGTTGAGGGGTGTCTGAAGGTTAGGTTTCTGGGTATGGTGGGCCGATCACTTTTGCTTCGAGATCGGAAGTCAATTTCTAGAAGTTTATTATTTGGACTTGTTATGGTGTCCTCTTTGGCGGACCGGGGGTCGATCGGTAGTGAAGGTGTTTGATGGTATTAGCAACAAATTTCATTATGGTGGTTTATTTGGGCTCAACGGTGGGAATAGAAGGTGTTTGATAATTTTTTGGAGGTTTTCGTGCGACTAGCGGGCGTTGGGTGTTTGGAACTAGTTGAGGTGGACATTCATGCTGGAGTTCAAAGTTTTGACTCAACTTTAGTTATACAGTTGTATGAGGTTTGACGTTGATTTTTGGGGGTTGATTTTGGTGGTAAGTTTTTATTCTGTTTGGTGATAGACATTTGTGGGATGGTGTGTTTTTTAGTGCTTTGATGTATGAGGTGTTAAACCTTCTTTTGGGTGTTCCGCCTATATACGGCGTCCTTTTCTTGTTTCTGTCTTACCGATCTTTGTTCTTCTTGAACAATGATTTGGTTTTAATAAATTTTGCTGTTCAAAAAAAATTTAATTTGTTAGTGAGGTAATTGGATGAAATTTCTTTCTATAATTTTTAAAATTAATATCATTTACGAAAATATCATATACGAACATTGACTTTGGAGGGTGTTTATGTATGAATCTTCAGGTATACTCCAATATCAGATCCAGAAATCAAGGGATATTTTGATTTGTTAATCAAGGTAGGTCACCATTTATGTGGCATTACTTTTTTTATCTAATAGACCCTTTTAAAGAGGCACTTCAGTGATTTACTTTTCAAATTGTTGCAGGTGTATCCTAAAGGAAGAATGACCCAGCATTTTGCTAGCTTAAAACCAGGCGATGTGGTTCAAATGACAGGGTAAGTAAGTCTGTCTTCTGCATTAATAATTTAAGATCATAACAATACTTCTTTTCATGCTTTACATTTTTTATAATAAATAATACATTCTTTCAGGCCCATTGTAAAATTCAGATATAATCCTAATATAAAGAAGAACATTGGCATGGTAAGCATATTTGAAAAAATTAAATATTATTTAAACATATATTTTGTCATTTCATATTTATAAATTAGTTCAGCCGTTAATTTTATCAAACACTACAAATTTAATCAACTAGCTTATTCGCTATAAACTCATTATCAATTGTACACCACTTTTTTTACCAAACTGAGCCTTAAGTATTCTAATTATCCAGTATTATATATCCTAACAGTATTCCATTCAATGTAACGATAAAAATACATCAACTTCAAAAAAGTTATCTTGTTCTCAATATAAATACACTAACTTCATCATGCAGATTGCCGGTGGCACAGGAATTAATCCCATGCTTCTGGTAATCCAAGCTGTATTGAAGAATCCTGATGACAAAACTCAGGTAGGTTGCAAATGTCTCTATTATTTCATTCCCTAATATGTACATTATAAAACTTGTCTTTCTTTATTCTTAATTATATCATTATATGAATGCATTGAATTAATTTTGTTTTTAATTGATTGAATCATTTTGGGATATTAGATTCGTATATTGCTGCTGGAAATGCACTAGGTCATTTTGTTTATGCATATGAAGCATGATTGATTGTTTCGATATACATGAGATTATCACACTTTATGATTGTGTTGTAATACACAGATATCGTTGATTTATGCTAATGTCTCCCCGGATGATATAATGCTTAAAAAACAGCTCGACAGTTTTGCAACAAGCCACCCAAACTTAAAGGTAAATATTTTGTTTTGAGAAATTACTACCGCTTGTTAATCTATCATTATTTTTAGTAAATTAATTTTATTTTTTTAAACAAACTGTGCAGATATTCTACACCGTAGATAATCCTACCGAAAATTGGAATGGAGGTGTGGGTTACATATCAGAGGATATGGTTCTGAAATACTTACCAGATCCTAGTGATGACACCGTTATTCTTGTGAGTTTTTCTTTTCATGTAAAAGCTATATGGTATTAATAGAACTCTTCTAATACATTCAACATTTTGTACCTCATGAAAATCGAAAAGTGTATTTCTTTTTTTGTGTGCTTGGAGAATATTTAAGTATCTACATTTACTACCCAATGGTTAAAATCACCGACATATATGATTAACATAGCACAATTAATATTTTGATTACTCTTACATATATAATGTGTTGCATTCATTATATCCTGCATTTCAGGTAAGTGGTCCCCTTGGGATGATGCAACGTGTATCTGGTAGAAAGACTAAGAACTTCAGACAAGGAGAGGTATGAAATTAAATTGTGTGATTTTATTTCTTGGTCATTTGTAATCATGCACTTCCTTGTTGATCTTTTGCAGCTATCTGGCATACTCAAAAAGGTCGGGTACACGAAACAAATGGTTTACAAATTTTGAGAAGCACTAATTGATCAGACCCAGCCTAAACATAAGGCAGCACAGACGTTTTAGGCCTGTGAAAAACAATTTTTTTTATGAATGCTGCTTATCTTAAAAAATATGAGTTTAATATTAATAGTTCTCAAGTTAACAAAATAATCAAGTTTTTAGATAGCTCAATTTGCTTAGTTGCGTTTATTAAGCTTGGAGGTTGCAGGTTCAAAACTGGCATCAAAACCACAATTTTTATTTTCTATTTCTCCTTATTTAAATTTTGTGGACACTTGTGACACATTTCTTTACAAAATAATGTTTTTTTTTGTACCTTTTTGGCACGTTTATTTATCTATACTTATACTTATCTTATAAAAAATATATATGGTTTTAGCTTAGTTCTTTTATTTGAATTTAATCTTTCATTTAAACTACTATATATATAATTTTATCGTTTTTATTACAACTAGGCATAGAAATGAGGCCGGATGGAGATAGGTTTTACCTTCCACGTCTCTATTCCCGACTATATACTTGTTATCTCACTCATACGCAATAGGGATGAGAAATTGAATCTATTAGAATATAAAATATTTATTGTATAAATTATTAGTATATTGTATATTACTTAAAGATAATTGAGACTCAGGTTAGAGATACTTGGTGCCCAAGTATATTATAGGGTTAATTATGTTTTTGGTCTCTATAAATATACGAACTTTCTGTTTTAGTCCCTATAATTTTTTTTTCCAACTTTTAGTTCGTATAAAATTTTCAATCACTACTTTTGGTCCCTATTTTTAAGTAAATTTATGTATTTTTTTTAATGAAATTATGCAGAAATGTGTAGAATATTGTAAAATTTATCCTAGAATAAATTAGATTTTTTTTTTGTTGTCAAGTAGCTTAGTGGCTAGAATTCACCATTTTCTAGGTGAATAAGTGGGGAACCCGGGGTTCGAACCCCTTGCATATAATAATGCATATCCCTGCCAATTGAGTTATGCTCATAGAGACAAAATTAAATTTTTTTAACAAAACATAAATTAAATATGAATTTTTTAACCTCCAAAAATATAAAAATTCATATTTAATTCATGTTATGTCAAAAAACTCTACTTTTTTTTTGGAGAGATCATTATAATATTATAAATTTTTCTGCAAAATTTTATCAAAAAATATGAATTTTAGATATGAGTTTAATTTAAATGAGGAACCAAAAGTGAAGATGAAATTTTTTTGGGGACTAAAAGTTAGAGGGACTAAATTGAAAAGTTGACATATTTATAGGGACCTAAAACATATTTAACCCTATATTATATATTAGTTAGAGATAATTGAGGCTCAAGTTAGACATATTTGGTACCTTTAATCATCAAAGCCCCTTGTGTCTGGTGCCAATGCTTCACTGAATTTGTATCTACATTGGACTTCTCACACACTGATCATTCCTTGTTCATCTATCACAATGGTAATGACACGACATACATTCTCTTATATGTCGAGGACACCATTCTTGCTTCATTTGATACTCTTCGTCAGTGGATTATGTTTCAACTCGGTAGTGAATTTAGTATCTCAGACTTTCAGGTGGTATCTTTCTCTCCCAACAATAATATTCTAAAGAGATTATTAAGAAAGCTATCATGTCATCTTGCAAACCAGTCCTTACCTCGTGGACACTAAAGAAAAACTCAGTCGCCTCTCAAGTAACCCCTATCATAATCCATATGAATATTGAAGTCTTACAGGTGCATTGCAATATATAACTTTCACCCGACCTAATATCGCCTATGCCGTCAAACAAATGTGTATATTAGTTCTCAAGTGCATAGCAATATTTGAATATTATCTTTCATTTAGACTACTCTATTTATAATTTTATCCTTTTTTATTACAACAACTAGGCATGGAAATGAGGCGGGATAAGGATATGTTTTACTTCCACATCCCTATCCCCGCATCATCTTCGTCCCTGCAGTGACCTTTTTTTTTTTAAAAAAAAGTTTTTTCCAACCCCATGCAATGTTGTAATGCATAATATAACATTATGCTCACTTTAACATTTCCTTAAATAATGATTTGATTGCTTCTTTAAATATCAGTGGCATTTTTATAACAAGACAATTATCAAACCAAATAACATAGCATATCAGCCCCCTTAAAAAAAATAAACATGGCATATCAACTTATTGCCAAAACAGTGCCGGTTCTAAGGCCTGACGAGCCTAGGCACTTGCCCGGGCTCCGGCCCAAATTTTTTGCAATTTCTTATGTAAATCCCCCTGAATATCTTATATAAACCCCTATAAATTGAGCAATTTCATTAGATTTTTTATTATTTGCTTGAAATTTCTCATGTAAACCCCTATAAATATGTTGCTAATTTTTTTTGCCTAGACTTTATAATAATCATGGCTCCGTCACTGTGCCAAAATATCAATTTATAAATTAATTGATATTCCAAATTATCAAAACAATATAACCGAATACAAACTACATCATTATACATTGAAAATTTAAAATTGCTAAAACAAACAAGCAACATAAACGTTCTATTCTTGCTTTCTCTAAATGCTACTGACTTCTTCAACTTCACTCTTCAAAGTGGGAAGTAATTAACACCACTAGTTAATATTTCACCTAGATAATAAAAAATACAAGTTACACTATAAACATCAAAGTTCATAAAATTGTAAGAGAAGATGGCGAGATGGAGTGTGATTCCCGTTGTGAATATATGAGAGTGAGACCGATTGAGAAGATATGAAGATTGATGACTATGATAATGGAGAATAGAAAGACCGATGTTGTGAGATTGTCGAAAATATATCATTATATTTAATACAAAAATTGCTTATAATTATATTTTAAAAATATTAAATTAAAAAGTTATGAAATTTATTTATACTATTCTTTTGAGAATTTTTAATAATTAAAAAACCCATTAAATTCTTCGAAAGAGAAAAAAAAACAAAAAAAAAAGACTAGTACTACTATATGATATGTGGAGAAGCCAAAAATATTCTCAAGAATGGTTTCTCCTGACGGGCTGGCTCTGGTGAGTCATCTTTTTGGTATAGTCATTGGACCTCATTTGTCCCCCTTTGTGCTAATGTACCTTATGTGCATATAAATGATATCGCCTTGAAAATCAATAAAGTTTATGCGACTACCCCTCCCAATCTCAACATGCTTCATACTCTTCTTCCTTCAGATATCTTGGACGAAATCATTAACCTCAATTTGCATTTCAACTCCAACACAGAATATACTTTCATTTGCCATGAAAATTCCAATGGAATCTATACAACCAATGCTGGCTTTTCTTGGCTCTTGAAACAACGGGGCGGGGATGCCACTTCCATATCCTGGGCATGGATTTGTCGTCTTCATCTTCCAGAAAAAATAAATTTCTTGTCTGGTTGGCACATAACAACTATGTCCCTACTCTATCTCTTCTAAACCATAGACACCTTGCTCCAAATGATCTTTGTCCTCGTTACTCTTCATCTGAAGAAACCTTCCTTCATTGCATCAGAGACTGCTCAACCTCCACCCATCTCTGACATGCTTTGGGCTTCACCTCTGTTGACTTTTTCTCTAATCCAGATGTTTTGTGTTGGCATAAGCAAGGACTCACCTCCCAATCTTCCAATATCTTCGCCGCATGAGTGTGGTGGTCTTCGAGAAATCAGAACTCTATTTGTTTCTCTATATTTTCATCCCTACCTACCGTCTTGCCATGGAAGCTCATAACTTATCTGCCACCCTAATATCTTGCTTCTCTAGCTCTTCAACCCCTCCGATTGTAAATAAATGGGTTCGATAGAACTCCTATAATCAATCTTGTATCATTCTTAATGTTGATGGTAGTTGTTTAGGAAATCCCATTAGAGCAGGATTTGGAGGTTTACTTCGACACCAGACTGGATGTTAGATTACAGGTTTTTCAGGTTAGATTGCAGGCACATCATACATCCTTCTTGCAGAGCTTCATGTCATTCGTCGTGGGTTCTTACTTGGTAAGGAGATGAACTTTCAAGAGGTTTTCTGCTACACGAATTCTCTCCACTGTGTTCAAATCCTTAAAGAGCTAACTCCTAGATTTCATAAGTATGCTACGTTGATTCAAGACATCAAGGATCTCCTCAATCTTGACTGACAAGCTTCTATTGATCACACTATTCGAGAAGGAAACAACTGTGCATATTTCCTAGTTAAGACTGTGCTTCATCTACTTCTGAGTATGTTGTTCACATCTCCCCTCCGGATTATCTGATCTCTTAGATTCAGACTCACCAGGAACCTAGTTCCGTAGACTTTAGTCTTCTTTTTTTGTGTTTTTGTTCTCTTTTTTTGTTTTTGTTAGCTTTGTAACCAAAAAAAATATGATATGTGAAGTAAATAAAATGGTCAATATGTCGATTTAAAAGCAATGTCCTACGTCAATTAAAAAAAATCGTTTCAAAGTTAGCTGGTATGTCCTTGTACGTTTTTTTTTTTTAAATATATAAATCTCAACAACAAAAAGACCCTCAAGATCTCTAAAGAAAAAAAAAAAGACCTTCAAGTGTACAATAAAATATTTGAATATCATTTTCATCCTTTGAAGTTTTAATTTACATATACATTTTGATGTTTCAAATTATTCTCTAAATTTCTTTTATATATCATTTCTAATTAAAATTTTCAACTTAACAAAATCATCCTCTAAAAAAACAACTTAACCAAATCATGAATCCTCCCAAGCTTAGAAACGAGGACTTTTCGTAAAACAAACAATGTATAGTTGTTATTTTTAAATGTAGACCCGTTTTATGTCTGCACGACGTTAATGATCAATGTTTGCAGGATGATGCTGTGATCGTGACGAAAATCACATTAATAAATTTATATATATAAAAAAATATCAATGACAACCACTACTCAAAACAATCACAAGCAACAACAATGGACTTAAATCTAATCTAGCAACAAAAGTAGTGTCAAGTAATACAACATATCAAGATTTTTTTCACTTCGTTCGAATCAACAATACCTACATCTGAAGTAGAGAGATCTCTTCACTTCACTATTAATGAGTTCTTTACAAATAGATACAAAACAGTTACAATAAATTATAGGCTTAAACGCACTTTTGGCCCCCTATATTTGCCATAGTAGCAATTTTTGCTCCCTATTAAAAAAACCACTCTCCTACCCCCTAACTTCACCTCCTTTTGCAACTCATAGGTCCCCTCTAATTTTGACTAGGTAAAAGGCCACGTGACTCAAGATTAAAAATTAGTGGTCAAGATTAAAAGAACTCACATGCTCCCTCTCTTAGCTAATAGTTTTCGTTAAACCCATTTACATTTCATCTTCTTCAACCTACCAATCTATGGTATCTTTTTCCTCGCATTTAATCACCATTAAAACTACTGCATAATTCACTTGTTCATCTCCTTGTCTCCCGCGCCGTTCTCGTTCTCTCACGACAGCGACGGTGAACCATCATCTTGTATCTATCTCCCTCGTTCACTCTCCCCCTTGTTGTCACTCTCCGATCGTCTTCCCTCCCTTGTCCTCTCTCTCTATTACCCTCGCTGTCGGTGCCGACCGGAACCGTGACAGGTGACGATGCCGTCGGCAAGGTGAGGCAGCAATTCAAGGGGGACCACCATTTATGTTCTCGTTCTCCACCAGATCTGTTCCTATGATTCTTTCCTTTCTTTTTCCAAAATATTTATTAAGATTTTTTTAACTCCAAAAGACAAAGGAACAATCTTTTTATCAATTGAAGTGGCAAAGAAACAAATCATGAAGGTTGAATGACATCGGGGCAAACAAATAATCTGGATTTGAAAAACCCATGCAAAAGAGAGAATAGAAAGTGAGGGGACAAAATAACACTTAAATTGAATCTTTTAATCCTGACCATTGATTTAATCATAAGTCTATTAATTATTCTTATCATAGGGGGGCTCTGAATTACAAAACGGGGTGAAGTTAGGGGGCTGAAAAGTGTTTTTTTTAATAGGGGATCAAAATTGTTACTACGACAAACATAGGGGACCAAAAGTGCGTTTAAACCTAAATTATATTCAACAAGCTCTTTGAGAGCACACATGATTTCTATCCCTTACCGAATTCCGTGACCAAGTAACTCAATGATTTGCATGTTTAGAAATTGTTTTTCAACTCTTAAAGGAACCAACCCTTAACCTTTAATTTCCTAAGCATTTCCTCTTTTAGTCTCCCAATATTCATTCAAGTTTCTCACAAAACTCAACCTCTCGTGTGTTTCCAATTTTAACAAGCCATGAATCTCTTTTCAAAAGGCACCAACCCTTTTCCAAAGCCCCCACTTTTAATCATTCAAGTTTCACATCTTGACTCTTCGAATCTCACCAAAAGACCCCCAACTTTTGGTTTTATGTTTCCTAAAAAATTTCTCATTTGGTTTCTTGAAATTCTTCAAAAATGGGTCAAAGAATCTTATATAGTGTCCAATTCACAAGAGAATCATGTCATAATTTGCTCGAATTCTGCCACAATTTCAATTCGTATACAATACTGTTGTTGTTAGCATGCAAAATTGTGTTACAATTTCTCCAAATCATACCACTATTTATGATGAATCGACAACACTAATTTTTCCAACGTCACCAATTATGCCACGATTTCTCGAAACCATGATATTAAAGAGTCACAGATCGAATAAGACATTGCCTGACAATGTGTTTATAAGTGGGGGCAATCCTCATCCACCTTTTATGTCCACGCCCCAGATGTCCAATCCTGGCTGTGAGTAGTGTGCTAAAGAGTCCCGCATCGAATAAGAGATGGCAGATATGGCTTGACTAGGGGTATACATGGGTTGGGTCAACCCGGAAAACCCGGTTAAGCCCACCCAAAAAATCCAAAAAAGTGGGTTGGGTATGGTTTTAAAAAATGTAAAACCCATAAAAAATCCAATAAACGTACTTACACGATAATACTTATATTTTTATTTTTATTTTCATAGGAACGAAGGAGAATATCAAAAGTTTTGGTCATAAATCAAATCTAATTTTCAAAATTGACACAAGGAATCATCTATATTGAAAATTAAAACATGCTAGGGGTTACAAATTAGGATGTTACAGTTTTTTGTTATTTTGATGCTAATGCAATTTTATGTCATTCAACTTTAGTTTGTTGTTAGTATTTTATGATGAATTTATTATTTGATATTATCATTTATTATTGTATGATGCTAAAATATAGTTAAAATAGATTACACAATTTCTTTTAAAAATTAAAAATTTAAGTATTTTTTATGAAAAAATATGAGGACTTGTTATTTAGTCATTTAATTTAACAAAAAAAAACAGAAGAAAAAAATTGGGTAACCCATTACCCAACCCAACCCAATAACGTAATGGATGGATATTCTAGCTCACCCAAACCAGTGTACCATATATGGTTCGGGTCTAGGCTTGACAATGTATTTATAGGAGGGGACAATTCATTAGTTTTTTAGCTATATGTTTATAGGAGGGGGGTTTATACTTGATTATGTTGTTTTGATAATTTGGATTATCAACTAATCTAGAACATTAATATTTTAGCTATAAGTTGATATGCCATTTTTTTTATGGCATTTGGTTTGATAATTGTCATGTTATAGAAATTGTCATTGATATTTAAATCAGCAACCTGATCATTTAGTCAAGGAAATGTTAAAGTGAACATATTGTTGGATTATGCATTACAACATTGCCCTCGGGGCTGGAAAAAACTTTTTTATTTAAAAAAAAATGATTCACTGCAAGGATGGGGATGAGGCGGAGATACGTGAGTCCATCGAGGACGAGGATTTGATTCTGATAAAATTGTTTTCCCTGACTGTTTTAATATGTTGCAATGTGTATTTATACAATGATGATGTCTTGAGCACCAAGTATGTCTAACTTGAGCTTTAATTATCTCTAACTAATATACAATATACTTGGATATCAAGTACTTCCCTCCGTTTCACAATACTTGTCGCTTTTAGAGAATAATTTTGTTTCATTTTACTTGTCACTTTCAAATTTCAATGCAACATTAAATATTGGTTTGTCGATAATACCCTTATCTATTTATCGTAGAAATAGAAATAATAAATGGTTAACGGTATTATAGAAAAAACACAAAGAATTTCATCAAAATTAACGAAATTTATTTGGTTTCTTGGTATGTGTAAATTCCTCAAAAGCAACAAGTATTGTGAAACTGATGGAGTATCTCTAACTAGGCCTCAATTATCTCTAACTAATATATAATATACTAATGATTTATACAATGAATATTTTATATTATAATACGCCTCCGTAGTTAAAACAGGGTTGACTACTGTTGAGACTGTCTCTGAAATCTTCAAATAATTGCAGCGGAAGACCCTTGGTGAAAATGTCATTTATTTGATAGCGAGATGAGACATGTAGACATATACTTGCCCTTTAGCAACCTTTTTCGCACACAAAATGGATATCCATTTCAATGCATTTTGTGCGTTGATATTGGTCAGGATCACTGTAACGTCCTACTTCTATTAAAGCGATAACACACGGGAATATTAAAAATATTCAAGAAATAGACGTCACGTCTTGAGCAATACTCAAATTAACATGCATAAAATTATATTCAAAAACATCGCAACGGATAAATAGCATATATCTCCAAATTGCCATGTCATAAGCATCATCAAAATAAACTTCCAGTCTCAACATATGAGGGAACAAAATCTCAATAACATACATAATAGTTAACACCAAAAATAAAAAGAAAGACCGACATCCTAAATCATAGCCCTATACTAAGACTCCAAAAGCGGTAGACGAGGTAGCTCCAAAGCTAGCCTCCAGCAACTCACCAAGCAATAATAAGTTAATCTTGCACGTCATCTACACCATATTTAAATATAGTGAGGCGGTCAACCGAACAACCACTAGAGGGTTAGTTCACAATAACATCAAAATTAAGTTCAAAATCATTAAGCATTCTCAACATCAATAAATATTCTTTAACACTTGTATATTCACATCATCACAAGTTTGCCAACAATCAACAAATATATCATTCACCAAGTATTGAAGTAGCAATAAACATCGCAAGAAATGGGTGTTTGAATTGTGACCCTTTTAAAAATTGTTCCTGAAACTTTAAATAAGTTTAGATAATCAAGAAAGTTCTTGGTAAGTGGTAAGTAAGTGATAATAAAAATATTTGTATAATTAAGTAGTAAATATTAGGATCAGAGAACTCTGGATAATATACTTCAAATAAAATAAATAAAAGGACCAGAGAGTTCTGGAATATATGACTGAAATAAATAAAGCAGTAAAGGACCAGAGAACTCTGGATATATAACTTAAATAAATAAAGCGATAAAGGAGCAGAACACTCTAGAAATATTAAGAATAAAAGATTAATAAATAAATAGGACCAAAAAGTTCTAGATAGTTTTTAAGTAGTGGGTTAATTATTAATTTTAGTTAAGGGACCAGAGTACTCTGGAAAATTAATATAATTAGTTATAAGTGATATTGTGTATGATGTGTTAAACAAAAATTAAGAGATGAGAGAAGAGAGAAAACACAAGAGTTTTATTCTGGTTCACAAAAACCGGCTACTTCCGGTCCCCACACTTCGTGTGAGATTATTCACTATAATATCATGCTATTAGAAAATTCTGAGTAGCACTATAAGTTGTTGATCACACCAGATCAGTCCGATTATAGTCTGTATTATTATCCTCAGCGGGCTTCTTGATCACTCAAGAAAGGTTGAAGCAACCCTATCTCAAACGATTAAGCCCAATAGACTTGAGACCTAGTTACACTTTTGTATGATGGTGGGTTTTGGTAGAAAATGGAATCTCAAAAGAGATTTTAAATGGTACCTCAACAAAGGAGATTTCAAATAATATCTCAAAAGAGATATTTTCAATAATATCTCAAACAAAAGAGATATTTCAAATTACAAACTCAAAGAGATGTCTCAAATAAAAGAGATTTAAAATAAATCTAGTGAAAGATTATGAAGTTTGTTTTTGTTGTTGTTGTTGAAGAGCTGTTGAATATTTTTGAAGAATATTCACGTGAATGATTTTCACTTTGAGAGAGAGATTTGAATTCTTTTATTGTAAGCTCTGCCAAATACCATTGAGGTATGCTTGTATGTATAGAGGCTAATGTCTTGAAGCTCACTTGAAATGTACATCAACATACAGTTGTGCTTGTACGTTCCAAAACAACCCATGTGCTCTTGCTTTGTTGCTTGATGCGCAAGGATGCAAAAAATGTGTTATTTCAAGTGAAGAATGTTCTGAAGAACATTCTCTTCTTTCCAAGCCTTTTGAGACAGGCCACATGAGGTTGTAATACAGCTGTGTTTTAGTTGTAAATGGATGTGACAGAATGACATCATCCTAATCCATTTGTAGTTTCACCATAATGTTCTCAAGAACATTCTTTCTTTGTAAAACATTTTTTTCTTCTTTCTTTAAGGCACTTGCTCTTTCAATATTTATTTAGATGCAAAGTCTTTATGTAATCATATGATATTCTTTCCATTTAAGTCATATATCATAGATATATTCTTTTGGTGAGACATAGAGAATATTTTTCTTCTTGAATTTGTTCCATAAAGTTCATTTATGTCATTTTACTTATTTGCTTTGACAAAGACGTTTTTAACTTCACTTGTAATTTTAGAACCTTCTTCTTACGGACAAGAACATTCTCATAAAACATTTCTCACAAAATTCATTAGTAGATAACAAGTATAAAATGTTTGTAATCTTTAAAACATCAAATAATGATTTTGTCCTCAACAAGTATTACAATCACCAAAGCAAATTATCACCAAGTACATCCATCAATACATATTCATCAAACACATAACAAGTATGACTCATGTCCAAATTATGCAATGCGCCTAGACACGACGCCTATATGCATGTGGTACCAATCGTCACCTCATGATGCAACAAAAACATCATAGTCAATGGCTATTATCAATAGCTATATGGATACAAGTATCCGGTCAACAACAATATAGATGTAAACATCCAACTCGACTTATGATGCATGAACATATGATTCAATCCACCATGCATATGATCACGACAATTTCAACGGCTATAATCAACGGCTATATATATATACACACACACACACATGCATTCGTCACCAATCACATCAAATTTAGCATGTATTTATTCACCACCAACAATCATCATTTATCATGTTCATTAATCAACGTCAACATCATCAACAACATCATTACTATCAAATTATGATTTAGCAATCATCACTACAAAACACCGACTCATAATTCAATAAAAGAATTATATATATCACACCATGATAAGCATCATGTTCAATTGCCTCAACAAAGCATATGCACTACTCACATATGATCATAGTAGCTTAGACATATGAGTATCCTAGGAAAATTCCAAGAAATCACAAAATCACGCCAAGTTCGTCTCATTTTACCGTTTTTCAAAGCATTCAAGTTTTCAAAGCAAAACCAGGTTAAAGTATATGATTCTCATCCAAAACATTTTTACAAATCATAACAGTACTAGACAACCCTAGTCCTTCCCTTTTTCCTTGAGAAATAGATTTTTCGGAAAATTCATGTTCTTGAACTATTTTCAAAAAGTTATGACATGATTCACAAATCCAAGTCCAATCTAACTCAATTGATGTTACTAAAGGTTTAGAAAGCTTGAATACATTTAATTACATCAAAATAATCAGTTTGGAACCACCTGGATACCCGGAACATCAAGATAAGGAATGCTGTCATTGAGCAACTCGCTTCAAGCTAAAAACTCGCTTCAGGCATGTTGCTTCCAGACAGAGCTCGCCCCAAGCTAGCTTCAAGCGAGTTCTCCCCTGTTCTGATAGAACTCTTACGGGTTTTTACCATTTCGCGCATAAAATCTAAACCATTAATCCGTTTTCGATGCTGTTTTTGCATATGTGCTCGTTACACTTAGCTCTATCATATTCTATAGAAAATTCAAGTTTCAGCTATCCCGAAATAGTTTTCCAGAATCTCACATAAACACTTATTTTCGAAAACGCTTAAACATCGATTTTGTCACACAAAAACCCGTTTTCTCTCAAACGACTCAACTAACATAACCTAAACATCAAAACAGAAATTCCGCAAGGTTTAACTCATTCAACAACATCAAAATCGCAGTCAACAACTTCATACATCAAAAGTTCATTTTGGTCCTTCACACATAAAACTTAACACAATTTCACAATTCAAACCACAACCTCACAAATTGGAATACCAATGGTATAATTTAAAAACAACAACATCTTACAACAGTCATAACATCATTTAAACCAACTGATCAACAATTAACAACCACATCACCATTTTACACCAATTTGAGCAAAAATCAACAAAAGTTCATATACCCACTATTTAAACATGTAAATTCCACAACAACATGTTTAGCATCAATTTCACATACTCAAACTTAGTATCAAGGTAGGAACATGAAATTCATCATTTAAATCCACAAAGAATACAATTCATAAAATAAACACTTATGGAATTAAGTTGAAAAAGAGATTATAGCTTAAGTATGAATGTACAGTATCCCCCTTACCACAATTGAGCACAATCCTAGCTTGGGCTTCACTATTGCTCCTCAAATCTCTACCATCCTCTTCCTCTCCAAGCTCTTCTTCTTCCAAAACTCTTTTCTCCTTTCTCTAGCTCTTTCTCTCTCTACCTCTCTTAATATTTGTGAAAATGAGTGTGTAAGACCTAATTTCTCTTAATGACTAGAGTTTATATAGGCTCTATAATAATGGGCTCAACCCTCAATTGTCTTAAATGGGCTCAAAGTCTTACTAATTAATTTACAAAGTTTCTATTCACTAAACGGATAAAAATAATGAATAGTTATCGGCTCTTAATTAATTACCACCACTTACTAATAACTTAGTAAAAGTAACTCCCCTCACTTAAAGTACTAAAAGTAATTCTCATACCCAAAAGACTATTTTACCCTCGCTCACCAAACGACCAAATTATAAGCCAAAATACACACATATACAAATAATCATATACAAGCACATATAAAAACATATAAAAATTAATTGAAATAATACTAGTGAAAATCGGGTTGTTACAATCACCTAACAAGTAAACACTAATGTTGTCGCAGTAGACAAGAACGAATTTGATGATCGGACACTGGAGTTCTAACAACAAGTTCCAAAGCCAAAAAGATTGAACAACAACATTAGCAACACCACGATACTCTAAGAATTAATATACATATTTGTTTGACGACACAGGCGATATCAGGTCGGGTGAAAGTTATATATTGCAATGCATCTGTAAGACTTCAATATTCATATGGATTATGAAAGGGGTTACTTGAGAGGCGATTGAGTTTTGCTTTAGTGTCCACGAGGTAGAGACTAGTTTGTAAGATGACATGACAACTTTCTTAATAAACTCTTCAGAATATTTATGTTGGGCGAGAAAGATATCACTTGAATGTCTAGTAACTGGGATACTTAGAAAATAACTGATAGGGCCTAAATCTTTCATAGAAAATTTGCTACCGAGTTAAGACATAATCCTTTGACGAAGAGTATCAGATGAAGCAGTAAGAACGATGTCCTCAACATATAAGAGAGTGTATGTCGTGTCGTTACCATTGTGATAGATCAACAAGGAATGATCACATGCATTGTGTGAGAAGCCCAATGTTGATACAAATTCAGTGAAGCGTTGGCACCAGGCACAAGGGGCTTTGATGATTAAGGGCACCAAGTATGTCTAACTTGAGCCTCAATTATCTCTAACAAATATGTAATATACTTAAGCACCAAGTATCTCTAACCTGAGCCTTAATTATCTTTAACTAATATACAATATACTAATAATTTATACAATAAATATTTTATATTCTAATAGATTCAATTTCTCATCCCTATTGCATATGAGTGGGATAACAAGTAAGTATATGAGAATTGGGGATAGAGACATGGAAGGTAAAACCTATCTCCACCCAACCTCATTTCCATGCCTAGTTGTTGTAATAAAAATGATAAAATATTATAAATATAGTAGTTAATTAAATGAATGATAAAATTCAAATAAAGTACTAAGTTAAAACCATATATTTTTTATGGGTTTTGCTAACTAGTGTCCTAAGGACAATGGTTAAGGATTCCATTAATAGAAATTTTGTCTTGGAAATACAAATTTTTACTTTATTTTAGCAATAATTACACCATTTTTCGATGCATACTTACTTGATTTAATACTTTACCAATGCCTCAAGGGCAATGGTTAGCATTTCATTTTTTTATAGATAAGTATAGATAAATAAACGTGCCTAAAAAAGTAGATCTGAGTAAAGTCAGGTTTTGTAAAAAAGAAATGTGTCCCAAGTCTCCACAAAATTTAAATAAGTAGAAATATATATAAAATAAAAAAAGGGAAAATTGTGGTTCCTGGAACCTCCAAGCTTAATAAAGGCAACTATAAGCCAATTGAGCTATCTAAAAACTTCATTATTTTGTTAGGCTGAGAACTAATAATATTAGACTCATATTTTTTGAAGATCAGTAGCATTCATGAAAAAAATTGTTTTGTAAGGCCTAAAACATCTATGCTGCCTTATGTTTAGGCTGGCTCTGATCAACTAGTGCTTCTAAAAATTTGTAAACCATTTGTTTCGTGTACCCGACCTTTTTGAGTATATATTTATATGGGCACAAATTTGCAAACTATTGTTTTGAGTATATATAGTATTTTTTTTTTCGCAATTTTTTAGATATATTTATAATCTTTTTTCAAATATATATTTTTAATATTAACAATTTATAATATATAAAGCAATTATTTCGTAAGTGTAGATCAGTTGATAGCTAACAGGGATAAGTTTGCAGAGGCCGGGGTTCGAACCCCGGATTCCCCACTTTTCCACACTTTAAAGTGTGTGATCTAGTTATTAGGCTATTGAAACAAAAAAAGAAAATATAAAGCAATTATTACCTAATCACAAACAAATAAATTAGTCACATCATTTTTTAATTTTATCTTTAAATTTTTCTTATAAGTCATTTCATTTTTATTTATGATTATGACCAAGTTAAACTTTCTAATATATATTAGATATATTAATAAAAGGGTTTTTCTATCATGTGCAAATTTTCACATGTTAAGAAGTTTAAAGTAATAACTTTGACTTGAAACTTGTGTTTTTTATATTAAATATGTAACTTCTAATCAATAATTGTTGATTTTCAATGAAAAAATATTACTTTTAGTTACTTTAACATGTGCAATATTGCACATGTTAGACAAACCCTATAAAAAATTATACATAAAATAATTATATATAAAAGCTGAAAAAAAAAACAAAAAGAAGAAGAAAGTGTGACCTTTAGGATACCATTTTTACCTATGTTACGTTTGATTTCAATTATTCCAACGAAATTTTATAGTTATTTGTCTGAGAAAAAGGTCTAGAGAGAGAAAGGGAGTAAGAGTTTCCACAACCAGCATGAGTAATCCTCTTCCAACTAACGTTGATCCGTTTTACGATCCGAAAGATGATGAACCAGTCGTGGAGGATAACGCCAAAGAAAATGTAGTGGAGGCAAACGTCGAAGCACCTGTGGTGGTGGAAGCAGCTGCAACTACTGGTGGGTCTGGTTCTTCAGGTGCTGGGTCCGGTTCCACTGCAAGTCCAAGTCCAAGAAACGTGACTGGTGGGTCTAGTGGTTCTCCACGGAAGAGAAATGTTACCAGTGGTTCTCCACGGAAACGCCATGTCTCTGCAAGCCCAAAGAAAGGCAACGTTGTTACCGGTGGAGGGTCTAGTAATGTTGTGAATTGGGCTGCAACTGTGGCTGCCAACAGCGTCTGCTCGATTGCTTTGGGAGGCCTACCGGGAGCGGGCCTTGGTCAGGATTTGGTAGAACACAAGCACAACCGGTGAGGAGCTCACCAAAGAAAGCAACAACCCCGAAAAAGGGTGGGTAAGAGATCTGCAACTGCAACTGCACCTGATCCTGATGCTGCTTTCCATCAACAATGGAAACATCATGATGATCGCGTCGGCGGCAGTGGCGGCGGAGATGCAGCGGACGATGACTCGGAAGAAGAGAAGGGCGGCTATGATGATCCTCCAAATCAAAAAAAAGGGAGGAAATGACATCCATGAGTATTAAGTTTTTTTTGTTGGTGACTAAACATTCGTTAATAAAAGGGGAGCTTCTATGAAGAAGTCAGGCAATTGACTTCTTCGGTGCAGTCGTTTAATTCAGTCAATCAGATTTTAAGTGATGACACGTCACATATAGGGCAAACTCTAATATGGACCACTTGCTCCATATGTTCCACCATGGACAAATTTATTTCATGATCTTAACGGTTAGATTTACTTAGTCTCTATATTATTGTGGTACACCATCTACACATAATTTTTCTTCTAGTACCAATTATCTCTCCTCTTTATTTCCCTTTCTTTATTTATCCATATTCTCTCTCTTCCAAATTTTTATTAAATTAACATCTTCATCTTTCCTTCATCTTCTCCATCAACTTATTCATAATCTTCAAGAGAGAAAAAAAAACCAGAAAATTAAAAAAAATTAAATTACATAATAAAAAAACATTTAAGGTCTCCAATTAATCACAACTGATAATAGTCAAGGTCTCCAATGACAATTTTGATGCAATCGACATTACAAACACTGATTTTACCATTGGAAGAGACGTCAATATCATCACTTTAATATTCCATAGGTTAGGATAATACAAACTCGATTCTTGTAATGTAATCCGAAAAGAAAATAAAATTAAATGAAACCAAACGATCTCTTATTGTTAACATGAAGGCAATGCAAGCATTTAACTTTTCTTATATATAACAGGAGAATGCTAAAACATTATAGTTAAATACATTTCGAATTGAGTTTTCGGTGATAAAATTAATTAAAAGGTAAGGTTTTTATTTTTCGGGTCGCATGGGTTCAACAGGGTCGTAACGACCCGTCTGGAGGTAGAAGATGAAGTAATAGAAAGAAAAAAAAATTTTGGCCGAACAGGGAAATCAAACCCGCGACCTCTACAATCACAAAATCAAGCAAAACCAACGCAACATCAAATATATTCAAGAAATTTTAGCATTATAATTCTACTTAACTACTATGCAAATTTTAAAAAGTAATAAATTATTGTATAATTATCATTAATTCTACATGAAACTTCAGCATTATAATTCTACTTAACTGCTATGCAAATAATTATTATTAATTAATTACTACTTGTTTTGCAAAAAGCCAATGAATTCAATATTAATTTACTAGCGAAAAGACGGGCACTCACGTGCCCGTCTTTCCGCTCTTTTTATTGCACCAACGTTTAAAAATTATGAACGGTGTTTTTATATGAAATTTTAATTTTAATTAAAACTTAAAAAAATATAAATATTCGCCGCTTTCAAGTTATAAAAAGTTAAACTAACCATGATTATTTATTTCAACGACAGCGACAATAAAACAATATAACAAAGAACTGTTGAAATAGATATAGATTACTACTTTTTTGCAAAAAGCCAATAAATTCATTAATAAATTTTTTTGAAAGAATTTTTAATTTAATAAAATTATAATTAGGTATCTACTACAATATTAAATAAAATAAATGTCAACATAATATTTAACGGAGTTTTCAAAATTTTATAACATCGGTTAAAAAAAATTTGCATCCATAAATTTAAGCATTTAAAATCAACAACGGACACGATGTAAATAGCTAACAATGTTTTGCATATAAAATAATAATATTTATAATGGGTGCGGCGTAAATTAATTTTCAAAATTTTATCATATCAACTATTGTCTAAAAAATATATATATCGACTTTCTCATATTAGCACATAAAAATTTGCATTGCAGATATAACCAAATAAAACATGTAACGGGCGCGGTGCAAATATTTAACGGATTTTTGCATATAAAAGAAAAAAAATGGGGTATTTAATTAAAATTAATTGTCTACATGTGACCTAGTCAACATGAAAGGACATTGGACCTAACCGACTAACGCTATCAAATATAATCAATCGAACTGTTGAAATAGACCTTATTGAAATAAGAACGAAGTAGGAACTAGAGTAAGATCAAAGTAGTTTTCTAATTTAAACGTGTTCAAAAATCAAATGCATAATTTTTAATTAAACGTGTGCCAATATTTTTTAAAGCACATTTTTTTTTTAACATCAAGTGTACACAATAAGAAATATTTTTTTTAATATATATATATAGAGAGAGAGACACACATGCAAAAAAAAATAGAGTCGTAGCATAAGGCCATATTTACGGTTGTTTTTTCTTAACCAAAAATTGAAATCAATCTTTATGAAATAAAATATCATCAAAGTCTAAATCAATCATCATTCATGCCTAAAAAATAATTTTTATGGAGGACTACGAAAATTAAAATTAATAAGTCATTTTGTTAATACACTAATTATTAATTTAAGGATTACGTAAAAGAAATAAAGATTAGTAACATAATTTTTTTTACATAAGAAATAATGTAATGTTATTATTAGCATTTTATATACTTTTTTTGAATAAATTATTACTATATTTATATTTACACAATTAGTAATAGACATTACTTAAAAAAAAAAA
>Ga0315913_1000687_pt1 | contig 32301 bp, 19 predicted proteins | sample MpolsnodulesMG_FD_207736 | JGI IMG/M metagenome (GOLD analysis project Ga0315913, IMG submission 207736) | Medicago polymorpha root nodule microbial communities from Los Angeles, California, United States - small nodules | ecosystem: Host-associated > Plants > Roots > Nodule | place: USA...
ACTTTATTTTGTTGCAATTAGGTTTCACTTCTTATCATGTCAATAGTGCATCAAACATATGATATGATAAAGTAATGATATCCTCCTTCTTATCATGTGTGCACCAAACACATGATAGGATAGATGTATATCCTGTTACTATCATATCCTATCCTTATCCAATTTATAATCCTATCATGTCTCTATCCTATCATGCGCACCAAACGGGCCCTAAGTGAATATAAAAGAAATCAAAGGTTCTTAGTCTACTTGCATCCATGATAACGAGATTCATGAGACAAAAATACAAGCAAATTTGGATATAAAGACTTTGAGGGATACAATTGGTATACATATAAGAATAAATTGGTAGTGAAAAAAGGATTGAACGTGTTGCCTTGAGTCCATATCATTTTACTAGGATAATACAAAAAAAACATGCCTTATGTTTTTGAGCTTTTTTCATGAATGAAGAGAAGACAATTAGGGTTTGCCCAATTTCTTATGTAAGGAGGCAGAGTGGCTATTAAAGAAATTCTAGCGTTCTCTTTCTTCTAAGGATGGCAAAAAAAATTGCACTCGCGGATATTAGGTTTTCGGTATCGCGTCTCTCTAAAACTGCAGTTTGGTAAAATCTTGAGTTTATTTATATTTAATTATCAGGGAATCCCAAGCATACAAATTCTCTATAAGTATAGAATTATGAGCTTGTTATTCAACAGTATAACATGACTTATATACCGGTGTCAATCAATATCCATTGTATCCTGTTATTCTTCTAGATTAACACAAATTCAGGTCCGGCCCTAGGCATAGGCTGGGGTTGCGACGGCCTAGGGCCCATGCCGGTAGGGGGCCCTAAAAATTTAAGGTAGGGAGTGTATGTAGAAATATTTGGTTTTTAAGGGGTGTATATAGCAAAGTTCACTGAAAGGCCCAAACAATGTCATGATGAAAGGCTGGGCTGAAGCTTGTTAAAGTTTTTGGCCCTTTTTTCATAATTTACTATATATACCCCCGTATATACAAAGATTTCTATATACACCCTCCCTATAATTTTTTCTTAATGTGCTAAAAAAATTATTCTCAAAGAAATTGGTGATAATTTTTTGGGCCCTTTGTACCTAATAATGTGTCTCACTAATATTAAAAATATTGGTAATATTATTATCCAAGAATTGGGACAATTTTATAACTAAACAAATTATATTTTAGTTGAAAATGGGCCTACTAGAGAAATTAATCTTAATGATGTTTTTCAAAAAGTTCCAAAAAAATTAAATTATATCATTATAGTAATGTCAACTTTCTTGAATTGACTAAAAGGATTGCAAAATTGAAATCGATAATGCAAAATCATGCGAGAAACGTTCATGATCATGAAATCGATGTGAGACGTATTTAGGATCATGTGGCCCACTCATTTCTTTTTGTTCTTTTTTGTTATTAAAAAGCGGGGGAAAATTAAAATGAAGACATAAAATCAAAACAATGAGCTAAAAAAATTTATGATGTATTATACAAGGGACCCTTTTTCATATTATGTCTAAGGCCTATAAAACTCTAGGAACAAAACTGCACAAATTTGCTTTCTTTTAACTCATTTCACTATTCATTCAAAAAAGAAGAAGAATGGTTTCTATACTCAATAGATATTACTTCGCTATCATATGTAACGGTGATGTATATTTTGCAATATTTACTTTATTTTATAATTTTATTTAATAATTTTAAATGGGTTGTTCGAGACTCGAATCCGAAACTAATCGGATGGAGTAGAAAATTCACTCTTTAATCAAATAAAACAATAAAAAATTCCTCCCCAAGTTGTGCATGCATTTTTCATTGCATATGACTATCCCTATGTATACATCTAAACCTGATTTACTTCTCCAAAAGAGGAATCTTGAAACTCAACTCACGGGCAGGAGAACTTGAAGAGTGAACTTGTTGTTGAAAATGTTAAGAAAAACCTAATATTATACAATATTATTAAGTGACACTTCAATTCTCCTCTAAAGTAAGGAATTTTAATTATGTTTTTGTTGAATCAAATAACTTTTTGTTAAATGTGATAAACTTTATTTATGTTTTTGTCAAGAAACTTTGTTTTTGTTAGAAATGAAATATATGTATATTATTATATTTTGGTAAAAAGAAGAAAATGAATGAGTTAAAATTTTGTGTTAAACTTTAGGTAATTATATCTTCAATTTTTTTTACGTAACTATAAAAAAATCATTTTTTTTTATAAATGTGACTCATGTATATATGTATATACATGTGAATATCTCAAAATTAATGGTTATCTGCTTGACGTACATCCGCATGGATTTGGAGAGGAAACATATATCATATTTATCTAACATGACATACACATATATCATACTATCTGCGTTTACGGATATCCATTTACATCCCTGCACTTTTTCCAAAGATGATTTGGCTTCACCTCTATACCATTTTCTTCCAAAATATCTATTTCACGATTTTGCTATGTGAAGACTGTCATATCAACTGGATCTAAGCATTTGAAAATTGTTCCTCTCCATTGCTATTCAAATTCTACCTATGATCAATATAATGTGCAATTAGACACATATAGCCCTCGGTGGTGCATGTTGTCCACAAGGCAGAAGTAAAAAAATCATACTCGAAATCATGGCCATTTCATGCTTCAATTTACTCTTCTCTCTCATATAAATTTTCAATACATCAGCCTTCACAATATTTCTAGTAATGGGAATTGCATCTGGATTCAAATGCTTTAGCCAATCTCAAATCTTCATATACTCAACAATTTTGAAGCATATACGTTACCAACAAGTTCATCTATTTCAGAATTATTCACAAATCATCACTCAGACTTTATTAACATATTCAAATTCACTCATTTACATAATAAAATAGATACAAAAATAGTAACATGAAGTAAAGACAAGCAACAATGAAAATTTAAAAATCCAAAACAAAGAATATATTTTTTTTTTACATAAAATAGTTGACTGCTGCCGAAGAAGAGGAAGAATATATAATTTTTTTTTTTTACAACAAAGACTATATGTAAACCCTAATGATAGATTAGATTAATTGATTTTTTCAAAAAAAAAAATTAGGGTAATTGAGTTTCTAATATGGGCCGAATTTAGAAGAGTAATTTATAATGGGCTTGAATTTTTATTGTCGACGAGCTAACTCATCCTGTCTCTTTTTTAGTGGATTGTTTGGGGTGGACATCCTACTAATGGCGGATTCAAAATCTCAACCCACCCCATTAAAATAAACGGACTAAACGGAGCCAATTCAACGGGCCCAACCCATTTTTCCATCCCTACCAAACACATTAGCCACAAACACCTTTTTTGTGAATACAAAACGAAAATCAAACTTATTAAATTATATACAATAAAATATAGGGTACTAAGGGGTTAAGAAAATAATTAAAAGACAAATTTTATTATATTAAGAATAATTTTTAAAAAAGTTCTAAGATATTGAACACACAATTTTTAAAAAAGTACTTCTACGTTTAATTTGTCATAAAAATACAAGTTATCATTTCGCTAAAATACATATACTACAAAGTATAACATAATGTTACAATTGCGTAAAAAAAACATAATGTAACAATTTTCTTGTAGCAAGTATAACAGTCTTTAAAGAATATGAAACTTGTCAGATTAATCTAGTAAATATATGAAAAATTCGTTAATTTAGTCACTATTAGCATGCCCTTATTTTAAATTTCAGAGATTGTTTAATACAAGATTTTATAATAAGAGATATTTATATAAGGAGTTGAATTGGAGAAAAAAATTACAAAACGATTCCTAAACAGGTAAATTACAAAACGTGTATGTGTTGTTTTTAACAGAAATATTTTATAAGTAATGATGACGTACATTAATTAATTTCAAATGGACCATAATAAAACCATGCAATAATACAAACCCTCTTAATCACCCCAACGCACACCATCACAAAGTCTCCTCCATTAGTACATTTTCATCATTTTATTTCACCTAGTAATCAATCCCTACCCTTCAACACCATTATTACACAACACTCACCTAGTGAGCGAGTGAGAGTGTCAATCTTGTAATATTATCATGGTCCCACTTCAAAGTCCAAACCCAGTAAACAACAACGACCAAGCCACCATCCTTAACTTTCGTTTGTTTTTCTCACTTGTTTTTTTAGTATCCGTTGAAACACCACTTCCACTCTTTTCAACTCTTTTCCCTTACCTTTTTCAATGCTTAAAACTAATTTTCCGTAACACATTAAACAATCTCACACACCTAGAATTAATTAACTCTTACATATATATTTCACAAAACCTTAGTTCAAAACAACCTTACTCAAAACAATGTCAGAGTCCACAACCACATCATCAACTTCTATTATGAGTTTTAAGGTACTCGTTTTAGCAGGTATTTTCCTTATCATTGTGATAATCATTGTGCTTTTAATATTCCTCTGCTTTCGCGGGAGCAGAAAGAAGAGGAAGTTGCTGCCGAAGCTGCATAGCTCCGGCAACACTCCTCTTGTTTCAAAGGAGATATCCATGGTTAAGGAAATTGATCTCACGCCCTCGTCTGAAAAACAGACGAGGATTGAGATTATTGAAGATGATGATGAGGTTGGTCCGAAGAAGGAGGCGGAGATTAAGGTTGACATTGGAGGGGTGAGGAAAGGTGACGGTGGGGGCCATATATCGGAGGATCCAAATATAGGGTGGGGTAGGTGGTATAGTTTGAATGAAGTGGAAAAGGCGACACGTGGATTTGAGGAAGGGAATGTGATTGGTGAAGGTGGGTACGGGATTGTGTATAGAGGTGTGTTGCAAGATGGTTGTGTTGTGGCAGTGAAGAATCTTCACAACAACAAGTATGTTATGTTACTTTCTTGAATGAATTTCACTTGTTAACTTGTTTAATCTTCATGTTTACTTGCAAGTTACACTTCTTGCTGTACTTGTTTGTCTATGCATGTGAAAAGTGCTGTAGTTTCCAAATATAAACGTGAAACTTCTTTATTAGGGTTGGAATTGATTCAATTGGGGATGTGTATTTTGTGTTTGCTATGATCTATGACTGTTGGGAAAAAGTTTATGGTACTTTGTTTCTATTCTTCTTGCTTATTTTTTAACTTGGAGTGTGTGGTCAAATTCTGTCAAAATATTCACTAATTTTAATATATTGACAAATACTTACATATGGAATTGTAACATGACAGATTAGATTGTTCTGTCATAACTTATAAAATGAACATGTGGTATTTCATGGGAATTTCACTTCAATGTCATATTACCATAAATTTATGTGACATGTTAAATTCATGTATATTATGTATTTTATCACCTCAAGATGCAAACATATATGTTTATCTAACTTTTACTACATAAATTTCATATGCAATTTAATCATTTGTAATGTGACATTGATGTGAGATCCTCTCATGTGGTACTTAGAAGACCATAAGTTTATTTAGCATGCCAAGTCGTACCCTCTAACTATATCGGAATGGTTACTCAAAAAATAAAAACTATATCGGGGATTGATCTTCTCATGTGACACGAGGATCTATTGAAATCCCCACCATCCATCGATAAAGAGAGAGAAAGAGAATTTAGGAAAAAGAGGGTTTTGAGGGTTGAGATTGAAAAACATGAGAAAAAAAATTGAGAGAATACATTCTCAACTATGGGACCCTCAACTATATCAGTTAAAATATTGATAATTTTGATTGATCTGATACAACTTCAATGTATTTGCCAATTTGAAAAATTTAGAAACTATTTTAACCTAGGCCCACAATTTCAATGAACAATTTACGATGATTTTATTTTGACCAATGTAACATTGCTTTTTCTTTTATCTAGTATATTATTCATAATTGCTGTTTTAACTTTGTCTCCACAAAAGATAGCATCTTAATCATAGGAAAACTTTAATTTAAAAAATAGCAAAAAAAGTACTTTTGTCTTGATATAGTAAGTTATAGTAAACTAGACCGTTTTGTATGTTTTAACTTGTATGCCTTGCTGTTTAGGGAACAGGACTACCACTTCTATTACTACTTTAATAACTTCATATTAGTCCATTCTTTAAACAACAGTATCTTACCTTTGTTACTTGAACATTTAAATTGTCTTTAGCCAAATCCTAGGTGTCCATAATAAATTAAGTAATGTAAGAACTATGAGCAAAAAGTTTGTAACATGGTTGTACCTATACAAGTTCATGCTAATCTTCCTGAAATAATGGAATACAACCTCTTTACTAAGTTGTTTTACTGCAAAGCCTTTCTGTCACATGGTTATCCTATTGAAATTTGTGTGCGTTCCTGTACCGTGACTGTAGGGGTCAAGCTGAGAAAGAGTTTAAGGTGGAGGTTGAAGCCATCGGCAAAGTAAGACATAAGAATTTAGTTCGTTTAGTAGGATATTGTGCTGAAGGCGCTCGAAGGTACTATTCTGTTTACATGGCCATTATTCTTTTTTACTAGATGATAAAAATTTGGAATTCCTCTAAATTATTTCATTGGCATTTTTTACTGATAATTCAGGATGCTTGTCTACGAATATGTTGAGAACGGAAATTTGGAGCAATGGCTGCATGGTAATGTAGGACCGACTAGCCCCTTGACATGGGATATTCGAATGAAGATTGCCATTGGAACTGCAAAAGGGTGCGCGTTTAATGTTTATTGAATTTCATATTTCTTTCATCCGAAGACAACTTTTATATTCATTGAGGCTAATATTGTTGTCATGTCTCACCACTGATTTCCTTTAAATGTATGTTTGAACCGGATTATTTGAGGCTTATATACTGACAAAAGCACTTGTGAGGCTGTTTGGAAGAGCTTATCGAAATAGCCATGACATGTCCTTAAGTTGTTTTCAGCTTATTTCCATATACTCTATATGATAGCTTTTAAAATCAACTTATATGAAAACAGTTTGACTTATTTTATCTTGCTATAGAAATAACTTTACATAAGTTCTTATATGATAAGCGCTTAATTAAGATGTTTATCCAAACAGGGCCATAAATGCATTATATAATGCTGGTCAAGTGAAATGTTTATGTGCTATATTTTCTGTAATCAAAGTTATCATTGATGTTCTTTCCTGAAAACTTTAATGTTTCTACATTATGAAACAGGCTAACCTATTTGCATGAAGGCTTAGAACCGAAAGTTGTGCACAGAGATATAAAATCCAGTAACATTCTTTTGGACAAAAACTGGAATGCCAAAGTTTCAGATTTTGGACTTGCCAAGCTCTTAGGATCTGAGAAAACACATGTAACTACACGTGTAATGGGAACATTTGGGTAATCAGTACTGTCTTATGGATCTGAGTTTTTTTTTATCAACTTCTATTCTTTTACTTAACACTAAAATTCTGCAGATATGTTTCACCTGAGTACGCAAGCACTGGCATGCTTAATGAGCGAAGCGATGTATATAGTTTTGGAGTTCTACTCATGGAAATAATCACAGGAAGAAGCCCTATTGATTATGCAAGACCACCTGGAGAGGTGATTTATGTTATGTCTCGATTTTTTTCAATTGTGTATTCCATTCCGTGAATACATTGAAGTCTTACCTTTGTATTTGTTAGATATAGTTAGAGATTTGTTGGATATAGTTGGAGGAGTTTGTTAAATTAAGATAGTTAGAAGTTGGCCAGTATTAATTGCAAGTAAGTTAAAATATGGTTAGTATCGACTATATCTAACGGTATTTTTTGATGCGCTTCAGATGAATTTGGTTGATTGGTTTAAGGGACTAGTAGCAAGTCGTCGCAGTGACGAACTAGTTGATCCATTGATTGAGATTCCACCTTCTCCTAGATCTCTGAAGCGGGTTTTACTGATTTGCCTACGCTGTATAGACTTGGATGTCGTCAAGCGACCGAAGATGGGTCAAATTGTTCATATGCTTGAGTCTGACGACTTCCCCTTTCGTTCTGTAAGCTCTATGCCTCAAGTTCAACCACTCTTTCTCTAATATGGGAGATTATTTGTATAGTATGGTCTGAATGAATTTTGTTCATATATAATGGTTATTTGTAGTTCTATTTGTGGACCAAAATTCATTTAGACAATGCTATACACACCCCTCTCATATATATAGTACAGTTTTGTTAAGCTTTTGTTTATTAAATGTTGCTTCAATTTCCTTCAATGACCAATTTTAACTTGTTTCACAGGAGCTACGTACAGTTAGGGACAAAGATTCCGTGCCTTCTCAAGCGGACGTTTCCATCAAAGTTCCATATCAACGAAAGTATGCAGAACCTGCGGAGAAATCAATGCGCAGATGATTGGTTGTAATTGGTCATGCAACTAAGGTCAATAATATTTATTTGTTCTTATGATTTTCACTATGCTGTGAACAAGGCATGAGTCATTGTGCATATCTTATAGATTGTAGTTACTTCCTTTAGGTCATTGCACTATTTGTTGTATTGCTTTATTGTGGGAAGTGGGAATCGAGACCAGACTTGTAAATACGTATCTCTATGTATCAATTTAATTTGTTTGCATGTTGGCATATATTTCTACAAAATCAAATATATAAGTATTCAGAAAAACTCATTGGATTGAAAACAGAGAAAGTTATTAGAAAACTCGAGAGAAAATGAATGAACTGAATTGAACTCATTATTGATTGAGAAACTGATTATCAAATACAATTGGAGAAGGGCTACTCCAATATATATAGAGTTAATCTAAGGTAACTTAGGTAAGGCAATATTGATATCAAATATCTGTCACCAAAAACAGAATGAACAACAGTTAACGAATTGAAAAACTAACTCTAACTCGAATAATATACTCTATGAAAGTTGATGGAATACGCAATTAAAATATGAAAATTGACATGAATTTACAATGAAAAAAGGTTAGTTCATGCTTGGTAACATTAGAAAATACTGTAGGCGAATCTTCCTAGCCAATTCTCCATGTCAAGCACGCTGCAAACCTTTTCCTGCCACATTTGATATTGAACCAAAAAATATGAATCATGATTTTCTTTTGCTGTCTTTCATGAATCATGACTTCCCTGTTACTGCAAGCATGCTTCACTGCAAGAAAAAGAATTTTCTTTCAGGTCTTTAGTACTAGTACTTATTAACCCTGCATAATGCAGTAGAATGCTGGGAAGCACTTTGTTGCATCTGAAATGTACATCAATTGCAGATTTGTAGTAAGCATGTTAAATTTTGTGGAGATGTTTAAGGTAGTGGATATCTCTTCCATAGAAAGTGTTTATACGGCCTTAATACCATACAATTTGAAAATACAAGTCCAAAAGAAGCCAACAAATAGAAAATGTGACTGTTTTAACTATGACTATGCATGCCAAAGTGGAAGAAAATAAGCATATTTTGATAGTTAATCAACTACCATCAAAATAATATCAAACTATTTTGATGTCGGAATTGCAATAACAAAAATGCTCAAATCATCCCAAATATGCTTAGGAGTATCTATAGATTCCAGCAGCTTAGTGACAGACATCACATTGTCTTAGAAATTCTTGAACCATTTTCTTCACTCACAAATTGATGTTTTCAGCCAACCTCCTACCATTTCTATACTTAGCCCAAATAAATAATAAACCCCTTAAAAGAGTAATATGTGATAAGTATAATAGAATGTTGTGTTATAGAGAGAACTACAGTCTAGAATAAGTATACTTTCTTAATTAAGTCTGATAATATATAACTCCTTGTAAGTAGAGTAATGTTGAATCTCTTCATGACTTCATGTACTTGGCTTAAGTCTACAGATTTTGGGAGCCATGTTTGTAAATCACCTCAAAATCTTATCCTAACAAATGTGTCAACATCAAGCAATGGCCAGCCAGAGGTATATATCCTTTGCTCCAACAACTGTTTTAAGCTTATTTGGTCTGAAAATATTTTAACAATTACTTCCTTAAAAGTAAAGGTCTAAAGCCACCCCTCATTAGAAATCACATGAACTAAATACTTCAATATAATTCTTGACCTTTCTTTCAATAAGCATATGACTTGTGTCTCATTACACAATTCAACACAAAATCTAGCTGTCAAATATCTGACTTCTGTGATAAAAAAAAAATTGTTTCGCTCAATCAATATAATTTCTAATCCTAGATTGTAACATGCACATACAATATTTCTAACTACAAATGTTAGAGTTTAGTAGAGTTACCTAAACATGCATGATCAACAATACGTAATCCTTCCAATGTGTGAGAGAGTAGTCTGTTCCATTAGTAAGACTAACTATAATATACATTCCAATATTTTGACTAGTATTAGGCAAAATTAAATTGACTGTTATAGTCCATAATAAAATAACCAAAAATTCTGATCATTATCGTACACCAAAATATCATCAATGAACACTAACAAATATTCACTTTCTTAAACATGTCTTTCATCTAAAAAGTATGGTAAAATACTCAATACACATGATGGTCTTTCGTGTATGAGTTATCATTATAGAAGTATATTTTCACATTTGAACTTGTTATGTTTAGCTTTTCAATTGAACTTAGAAGATAATAAACTTCTTCTCATCATTATACAATTAAATTCCTACAAAAAAAAATAAAATTATCCATTCTAGAACGTGCAATAAATATGTGTTTATGAAGAGCCTAGTTACGTAATTGCCCTATCCATGACTATATGCGCATAACGTGACACGTGTGGCGCCAAAAAATTGTTTTGAGCATCTTCTCAAATAAAAAAAACACAACCCCACACAAACAAAGTACACAACGCACAAAGTAAGATAGATAAAGTGGTTTTCATTCTTTTGTTATTAAAATCTTAAGAAAAAAGAATTAACGGATTCATTCAAAATCTGAAGCGGTACCAGATCTGTGTCATTTCATTTCTCTTCCAATAATCATCATGGATGAAACTCTCATTAAGCGATTGGAATCGGCGGTAACACGCTTAGAAGCATTATCCACCGGAATCCACCATTCCGCCGCCTCCTCCGACGGTTCCGATGCGGCTTCCGATCCATCGGTTGTCGCATTCGGCGATCTGATCGACCAATACGTCGGTAGGCTTTCAAAAGCTGCCGAGATTATTGGTGGACAGGTGTTGGATGTCACCAATAGGGTAAAAGAAGCTTTTTCTGTTCAGAAAGAGCTTTTGATTAAGCTCAAACAAACTCAGGTTCGTTGTTTTCTGTGCCGAGATTTTATTTTGTTTTTCGTGTTGGATTCATGGATTTCAATGATAATGACATTGCATTTGCGTGTTATTTTTTGTTTTGTTGAATTGAATCTAATACGGACTGAACTGAATGTGATGGATTATGTGAATTTGTTGCATTTTATACATATCATTTTTTGAGGTCAAAAGATGAAGGTCCATTGTTATGTGGAAATTTTGGATGTAGAATGATTTGGGGGAAGTCTAATAGAGAATCAATCGAACTGATGAATGAAAAGAAGAAAAAATACTGTCATTTTAGTTGTTAGAAAGAATGAAAATTGGACTAATGGACCGTAGGTTTTGATGTTGTTGAGCATTTGGGGTTGCCATCTTGAAGTTATCTTTTGTTCTTCTTTCATGATTGTGTAATTTTTCTGTTAAATTTGTGTTTCTCTGAATGAATGTACTATGTTCTCGTTTGGGTTAGTTTTTAGGAGGAAAAACACTGATGATGGAAAAATATAATGTTTGAAAAATGAGATTTTGAAATTGGTTTTGTGAGATCATTGTAAGTAATATAGACCATAGTGAGGTACCACTTGGTGGAATTAATGCTAGGGATATTTGGTGGGATTGACTAGCCAAACATATTTACTTGAATTTGAAAATTTACCCAAATGACTACTGCATCCAGTGCTTTTCTAAACAAGAATGTATTTCTAACAATACTAGGATTGCTAACGAAGAAATACATGTCTGTTTAGGGCCAAGAGAAATTAATTATAGTTAGGATAAAAGCACATAGAGACATCTCTGCTTCTCGCTCTTCAACTATGTCAGAGGCAACCGTGTGTTTGATATTGCTCATAGCCTCATACTTTAAGTTTTGATGTTCTTTGGAGTGTATATCCTGACACATCATCATCCATTTTGCAGAAACCTGACCCTGCTGGACTTGCTGAATTTCTTAAACCATTGAATGAAGTGATCATGAAAGCTTCCTCATTGACAGAAGGAAGGAGATCTGATTTTTTCAATCACTTGAAGGCTGCTGTTGACAGTCTCTCAGCTCTAGCATGGATTGCATTTACCGGGAAGGATTGTGGTAAGTGCATGGTGATTCTTTTCTAGGAGGAACCTTTATCTTGTGGTGTCTTATGACTCTTCTGTTTTTTTCTTTTCAAGGTATGAGTATGCCAATTGCACATGTGGAAGAAAGTTGGCAAATGGCTGAGTTTTATAGCAACAAGGTACTCTTGATGCATGCTAGATGCTTGTTGATTCGTCTTGAATAACTTTCATGATGCCCTATAAGATCAAAATATGGAGTTCCATGCAAATGATGGGTTTTCTTCCTTGACATTTTTATTAAAACAATAGTGGTATTATATCTTGCATCAAAAATAGTTTCAAATTACTTCAAAATGCATGTCTATCCCCGTCTTGAGTTACATCAGCTTATAGCGGAGAAAAGACATAATGATGACCAACATCCTTGATACTTATATGCTTAGACACAATAATTGTGATTTTGGAAACTTGATATGCAATTTGCATATGCTAACTTTTTTAAATGCAGAATCTTGTGTACTGATCTTGCACTAGCATGCTAGAGTCGTAGACTTTTCCTTGCACTTTCCTATCTCGTATTGCCTACTATTTGAGGAGTAAAGGATACTGATATTTCCTTACTTTTATTGTGATGATCAGGTACTTGTAGAGTACAGAAACAAAGACCCAAACCATGTTGAGTGGGTCAAAGCTCTGAAAGAGTTGTATCTACCTGGTTTGAGGGATTATGTGAAGAGCTTTCATCCTTTAGGCCCTGTATGGAGTCAAACTGGAAAAGTATTTGCTCCATCAAAAGTTAATGCTTCTGCTGCACCTGCTGCACCTTCAGCCCCTCCTCCTCCGCCTGCGTCTCTCTTTAGTTCCGAATCATCTCAGGCTTCATCTTCTAAGCCAAAAGTGGGGATGTCCGCTGTTTTTCAAGAGATTGGCACAGGAAATGTCACAGCAGGTAGATTATTCTTATTCTTACTCTTATTTTCTTGATTGAATATTCAAAATTAATTAATTGTAAACTTTACCTGATAGGTCTGAAAAAGGTTACGGATGATATGAAGACTAAGAATCGTGCAGATAGATCTGGAATTGTTGGCAGTTCTGTAAAAGAAAGTCAAGCTGCTCCACGTGCATTTTCTAAAGTAGGACCTCCAAAGTTAGAACTTCAAATGGGTCGCAAGTAAGTTTATACACACATTTGTGCTTTATTTGCTATGATGTATATGTATATTAAGTTCAATGTCAACAATTTCATTAGTCCATATCCTTTACCTAATTATTCCTTGCTATTGTAGGTGGGTTGTTGAGAATCAAATTGAGCAGAAAAGCTTGGTCATTGAAGATTGTGATTCAAAGCAGTCTGTATATGTTTATGGATGTAAAAACTCTGTGTTGCAGATTCAAGGTAGTCATAATTATATCACATGCTTCTTTCGGCGTTCGCTATCCAACTTATCACTTAAGTAACCAAATCATGCTAAACAATATTTGCAGGCAAGGTCAACAATATAACTATTGACAATTGCAAAAAGACGGGAGTTGTATTTAAGGTTCGCGGGACATGATAATTAGAGATTTGATGATATTAGATAATGAAATCATTTCTTGTAGATGAAAATGCCAATTCATTTTTTCGGTTTTATAATGTAGGATGTTGTTGCAGCTTTTGAGGTTGTAAACAGTAATGGGGTTGAGGTTCAATGCCAGGTACTGTCTTTCTTGATTCACAACAAATTTTAGGCACGTCCAATTCAATCTTTATACATTTTGCCCAATATTTTGCTAGCAGCACTGTCTTTCTTGCTAATTTATAACTGATGAGGTGAAAAAGATAACGATTTAATAATAGATACATACTTGATACATCAAATATGATTTACATGAACTTATGCTTGCTTTCACATATAATAGGGTTCTGCTCCTACAATTTCGGTGGACAATACTTCTGGCTGCCAAATATATCTGAGCAAAGACTCATTAGAAACATCCATATCTACAGCAAAGTCCAGTGAGATCAATGTATTAGTTCCAAATGTTGAGTCTGATGGTGATTGGGTATGTTTTCATGTTCCATTTCTATATTTAATACTGCAAGGTTTGGTTTTTCTGTTTGCATCCTATAATCTAGCAATCGCAAGTTTAGCTTGTCATCATCTAAACATGAGTGCTTTCAATTTCAATAGAGCCTTGCCTCTTTCCCGCCTAATTTCTTGAAGGCAAATTTGATGCCTTAACCATTGAATATTGTAAAGTGCTTAAGTTGCTGATGTTGCTTTTTTTAATGCAACTCATATAGCAGTGGATGGGATCCATCTATAATTACAATCTTATTTACATCATTTTAAAATTATGTGTGGTGTACTAGCAATTCTGGTCATAAATTAATTTGAGTTAGTGAAATAGGGAATTTAAGTGATATAAATTCCAAATTTCAACCTCGTCTTCTGTTTCAGGTGGAGCATTCTTTACCACAACAGTACATTCATTTATTCAAGGAAGGCCGTTTTGAAACAACTCCAGCTTCTCACTCTGGAGGTTAAATTGATTGGCAATCGAGAGTTTCTTATCATTTTTATATCATCTTTCTTTGGATTGCTGTGGGAGTGCCTTCAATTCCTTGTTTATCTGATTCATTTACTAATACAATCATACATATATATTTGTTTACCACTCTTTCTTGACTGCCTGTGCTTGTTATTTTTCCAATGGGTTGTTGAACCATTGGAAACATCCATATTTTTTTTTTGGGTGTGTCAGTTTCGATTCTGCTTGAGCTTTTTCTTTTGTTCGTTGCATTATGCAATTGAACTATTAGGTTTCAGAGGACACATGTATTTATCTTGATATCTTGGTTTGATTCTCAAAGTTTTGCATATTTTTTAGCACTGAACAATGTACGTGATGATTTCTGAAAATCGGTTTTCCGTCTGTTTGAATATATCTATTACCCCAGTTTGTAATGAGAAAATAACGAGTTTATAATGGGTGCTGTTGGCTTCTGCCTACATCTTATCTTAATAAATAACTAGGATGTATAATATATCCAAACTCAAATTTTAATTATAGTTTAGCGTTGACAATCGCTTTTGCTGTTGCTCAAGTTTTTCTTTTTGTATACCAGTTTGCAGTTGCTCAAGTTTGTTGGAACTCTATATTTTTAACTTTTATGAGTGTATTCCCTCATAGATGTACTGATTATTAGTTTATTAATTAATTTCCCCATATATTTAACTTAGTGTAGGTACCCTTGTGGATTGAAAAGTGTCATGTTGCATGTAAAAATATATAATTTTTGAAAGTGTATAAATAATATTGGTATATAATATAGAAATGGAATCATGTAAATATTTAAAAGGAGTAACGATTCATATTTAATTTTTCTGTGGTTGAGTGCCGTCCAATTATTTAGACAATGCTGTGACTTATTGATAAAAATAGCATCAATCAGTATGATTTTTAACATAAGCAATATCACAACATCGCCTTGAAATTCTGAAACCAAGACTTCAGAAAATGATTTCTTTACCAGAGTTAACTTTGAACTGATAGCAAAAAGCTTTAATGCGGTGAAATGTATTGAAGAGTAGTACCCATTATTTTCATTGTAGTTGGTATTGAAATGAGATATATTGTTGGCATTCAATTGAATCTATAATTCCAAATATTTTAGCTACGTCATGAAATATGTTCTCACGGAATACTTGGGTACTCACCATAATTTTTATCTGAGGTGAATCTCAAATGGTGATTACAACATAGCTAAGGGCGATGATTCGTCTCTGGTGGAAGTGGTGTACTTGCAAATATTTTAACATTGAAGTCAATGAGAGATTGAGTTATTGAGGGGGAGAATCTCGTGGAGTAGAAAAGGAAAGCAATGAAGAATAGAAGAGAAGTAAAGAGGAGAGGAAGCTGGTGAGCCGTAAAAAGAGTAGAACGAGAAAGGCAGATATTTAACTCCGTTTCAAGTGTATGTTTGGGATCCTGGTGAAGGAGGGACGCCTCTTATGTACTAATGTACATAAGAAACGAATTGTTTGAATATATTAGCTTGTTATATGTTATTCCTCGTGAAGTCTTGATTCTTGTTTAGACTCTTTAGGATTGTGTTTTACATGTGTTGGGATTCGGTATATGCCTTGCCTCATCCCTAAGGTTGCAACTTGGTATGTGGGAACAAGTTAGGAACTTATTACTTAGGATTTTTATGATTCTTTGCCTGCATGGTTGCTGATTGCTACGTAATTACTCAGTTATAATGAGATGTGATGACTTATCTTATTTGAGATATTAAGTGAGATCACTTAGTGTAATGTAAGGATGTATGAAAAAGGTTTCTAATGGAATATATTGTTATTCTTTGAATAGACAACACAAAAATTATGAAGGGGCTGAAGGGTCAATAATGTAGGTTTAAGTGCTAACTAAGGATCTCTCAAAAAAAAAAAGTGCTAACTAAGGATGTGTTAAAGTTAGTCATTAATTAAACTCTGAATTTTTCATATGTAGTGTGTGTCATGTTTGGGGACACTTCATGCGGGTATTAAAGAGTTCTAATTATGGAAAGAGCTGCGTTATTTGCATAACAGGAATTAGGACAACACCGTAAAACATTGTGAGGTATAAAATAATATTAAAAAACAGTCAATATGTTGTTTGTATAAATTAGTTGTTCACAAAACATTCCTCTTATGGAGAAAAGATCTATTTACACACCAGATGAATTTATGGCAGTGAAAATTAAACACTAAGCCCTGTAGTATGATAATTCTATGAGATGAAATTTGCTTGTGAATGTGGATGATTTATGTCTTCTATGTTGTAGAGAGGATATTCCATATCCGCACATAAATATGACTGAAAATATCTGTTAAAATATTTTACATATAAATTCTTTGTTACTAAGTTTCTAAAATTCACTGTGATTGAAATAATATTTCTAGGTTAGCAGGTGAATGTTGAAAAATTGATGATCATATCAAAATCGTTTGTTAGTCATCCAACGTTAGAATGCAATAGTCAGATCAAGATTAGAGTCTTGTTTTAGTCTTCTTAGATTTGGCATATATGATTTCTCTTGTATAAATTATCATTTGGATAGAGATAAATATATAAGACGGGTTCTTTGATTTGAAAGGAGCGAAATTGGAGAAATTTCTGGTTAGAGACAGATTCAATGCTAGTGGTTTTGGCATTCAAATTGCACTAGAGGGTGCCTTGGAAATTAAGGAATAGATGGTACAAGTGCTTAGATTTTATTTCTTCTATCAATTTTTTGATTTCTCATATATATATAAAGAAGGGAATGTTTGTGCCGATAAGTTAGCTAATATTGGTTTAACTTTGGACACCTTTGTATTTTATGATGTCGTTCATGTAGATGTTAGAGCAGCTTACGTGCATAACAAGCTACGCATGCCTAGTTATATATTTTCTTTCAACTGATGACGTCTTGGTGTTATCCCCCGTTTTTTTGTAACAATTTTCTTTGGTTGAATATATTTTGGGTGAGCAAGCCTCTCTGCTGTTCCCTAGTTTAAAAAACATATAAGGTGGTTCTTTGCGCAGTGCATGAGAAAATTTAAATCTTGAGACTAAAATCCAAACTACACTTATGTTTGGCTAGACCCGCAAGCTGATATTGTTTGGGATCACATTGAATGGAGAACACCTAATATTTTTCCAATGTACATAAGAAAAGAATTTTCTGGATAATTTTCTTGATTTCTGATTTAGATCTTTACGATTGTATTTTATATCGGTGGGGTTCAGTATATGTCTTCCCTCATCCCTAAGGCCGCTGGATATTGATATGTGGGAACAAGTTAGGAAGCATGCATCTTATTTTCTTATGATTCGTAGAACTGAGATGGAACTTCCTAAAATCCTAGTTATGAAGTGAAACTATTTTATATTTGAATCTGAAAAATTACTCTCCTGTTGATTTGTTTACTTTAAGAAACAAATGTCATAGCTGCATTGATTTTTCAGTGTAAACAATGTTCTAACTTCTATGAAAGGAATTTTAGGTGTGAGGAGGAAGAAAACGGAGGAGCACTTCTCTAACATCTATAACCTGATTTTTTTAAAGAGCGAGAGCACAATGAAAAAGATAGAGTTTATGGATTGAATTTGGTATGATGAACTATGATAAGATTTGGTGAAATGATCTAATCTAATGGTAGAAAAAAATGGTCAACATTGAACCTATGCTTTAAGTCGTCCAAACTATATGATATATCAAAAAGATTTCTAATCAAATATAGTGTTGTTCTTTGAATACACAATACAAAACTATGAAGGGGCCTACGTGCTCAAGTTTTTCAGCTCAAATCAAACCGCACTATTGTGGAAAAAAGTCTATTTACACACTAATGAATATATGGCACTTACAAATCACAGTCTTTAGAATGAGAATTCAATGAGAAAAAATTTCCTTTGTAAATATTGTTGATTTTTGTCTACTATGTTGTAGAGAGGATTTTCCATATATCACACAATAATATGGCTGATAAAAATATTGTTGATTTTTGTCTACTATATTGTAGAAAGGATTTTCCATATATCTCACAATAATATGGCCGATAATATTTGTTAAAATATTTTACTTATAGATTCTTTGTAATTAAATTTGTAAAATTCACTGTGTTTATGCTTATGGTGATATTTCTAATCAGCGTGTGAATGTTGGAAAATTGAGGAGCATGTCCAAATTGTTTATTAGCTATTCAATGTCATAATGCAATATCACAGTTGTGGGATCACAATAGGAGACTTTATTTAAGTCTTCTTATGTTAGTTTGTAAAATAAACATGGAAAGTCTTAAAGTAACTTTAAAATTTATCTTTTCTTGTTTGAATATGTAGAAATTGAAAATATTTTTCGCCCTTTCTCATTTTTCTTCTCAATTAAGAATTTTTGTGGACCATGCGGTATTTTTCCATCCCACTTATGATAACTCAAAACTAAAGGATGGAATAAAGTTTATAATGCTTATTTTCCTTCTTTCCTTATAAAAGAATAAAAGAGAAGACTTGACCAAAAAAAGAATAAAAGAGAAGGAAATTCAAAATAAGTAGTAATATAGATATAAGTGGAGAAGTTAGGTGTAAACAAAAAAAGTTATGTGAATTGTGAAACATTTAATTTTTGACAATTACTTGGAATTTACTTGGAAACTAGAAAGTAAATTCCACCCACCCACATAACATTCTTGGTACCCTATATAAACAACATCTACTTCAAAGTTTGAACCAACTCAACTCAACTCAAAAATTTACTTACCAAAAGCTAAGCTTTTTTGAAGCCATGACTACAACTTCCAACCCTTCTTCATTCCTCCTTTGTCTTTCCCTCATCACCACCACCCTCTATTTTGTTGGTTAGTTCTTTCTATTCTTAGTCCTTTCTTACATTACTCTTACCTTTTGAATAACATTCATTTTTCCTTCAAATTTTCAAAAAAAAAAAGTAAAAACTTTCTTTCATTTGAAGAAGCTTTTGTTATGCATCATTCAAGGAAAAACAACATTACTTTCTGATAACTTTCTCTGTGTATTGCTCAAAAAGGAAAAAAAAAAAACTTTTTCTATGTAATTTATCACAAAAGTTAAAGTTTGTACCTTTCTCTCATTCAGTTAATCAACAAACAAAAACGCTATGACCCTTCATTCAAATTTTGATTTTGATTCAATTTTCAAACTATTCAACATTTTTAGAATTGATTTAACTTAATGGGTCATTTTATCTTCATCTTTTTCAGATTCACAATCCTTCATCGGAGTAAACTACGGTCAAGTCGCCGACAACCTTCCACCTCCTTCCGCCACCGCCAACCTTCTCGAATCCACCTCCATCGGAAAACTCCGTCTCTACAACGCCGATCCAGCAATAATCAAATCCCTCTCAAACTCCGGCATCGGAATAACCATCGGAGCCGCCAATGGAGACATTCCGATTCTAGCCTCAAATCCCAACTCAGCAACTCAATGGGTTAACTCAAATGTTTTACCATATTACCCTTCAAGCAACATCACTCTCATCACCGTCGGTAACGAAGTTATGACCTCCGGCGATAATGCTCTCATATCAAACCTTGTTCCGGCGATACAAAATGTCCAAAATGCCCTAAACTCAGCTTCACTCGGTGGTAAAATCAAAGTTTCCACCGTTCATTCTATGTCTGTGTTGACTCAGTCGGATCCTCCATCTTCCGGGTCGTTTGACCCGAATATGAAAGACACAATGAAGCAGATGCTGCAATTTCTGAAGGATAACAAAGCTCCGTTTACTATTAACCCGTACCCGTTTTTTGCTTACCAGAGTGACCCGAGATCTGAAACACTTGCGTTCTGTTTGTTTCAGCCGAATTCGGGTCGGGTTGATTCGGGTAACGGTAAACTTTACACGAACATGTTCGATGCTCAGGTTAGTTACTACTTTCTTTTATTCTTTTATGTTGAAATGTTGACTTTCTAGTCAACGACAAGAGTAAATCTTTGTCCTTTATTTGCATGCCACGTGTCTAACAACGTTTATTCAAGCACAAAGCCTGTTAACTTTTAAAATCTATATTCATTTTAAATCATTAATAACAAATAAATTAAATACTCATCAACTCATGTAGTTATGATGATAAGTCTTAACAATCTTATGATTGAACTTGGAGAGCAAGTTTATCCTTTTTTTCAAAGTTTCAATTCTTGTCCTTGCTTTTAAAAGTCACGGTCACGCATCTTCTTTTGTTTCTCTGTTATTTTAGTGGCTAATTTTAGTGTAGAAAATAGAAGAAAGTTGTTATATTGGACTATATGCAAGAAAAGGATATTCAGCTATTTAACGGCACCTTGTGCTCCAGGACCAGGAGATAAAATTATTGTTCACAATTTTTTACATTTATTATTTTGATTAAGGTTTAACTAGTACCTTAAAAGTTAATATATTCAGCAAGATTTGTGCACATTTTGGAAGTTCAACAATACATAACTTAACTACATAGTTAGGTGTTCCTAATTTACTACAGTCATAAGAATATCATTGCATTGCATGTTATTGACAGGCTGGATAGTTGATAAACCACGTGGCCATGATTAATTATTGTAGTACTAGTACATGGAATAAAGTAAAAATGGACGATAGTGAATTTGGCAAATAATTTTTTGTTGTAATAATTAATTAGTAAGAAGAAAATATTGCAGCATTTGATTCTGAAGGAGAAAGTTGGGACCTCCCAACGGTCTAGTCTTGCCACATTTCCTTTTTTTTATTTTGGCGTATTCGCTTACTCTTATCCACCTTAATCATTTGTCTAGTACTACATTACAACGGCCAAAACATTTTAATAATTAAAAAATTTCTTAGGTGCACAAACTATGTTACTAATCTAATAATTAATGAAATTTGAAGCCCTTTCATTGATTTTTTTGGTTATTGATCATTGCAATTTTGTTGGCATGGATTTAATTTATATTTTTGGCTAGTGCATTACACATATATTTAAGAGCTCCCATTAGTTTATAGTTTGGTTGTGACTTGTGAGCTCATCAACATCCCACAGTCACACATAATAGATCCTAGCTGAAAAACATCACATAACGAATTTGGAAACTTATAAACAATTCCTTTTCTTATTGGGTCCCACATTTCATCCCACGTTTTATATTCTCTCATTTTTACCCTACCAAATAGAGAAAAAATAATGTTTAAATGTTATGGAACACTAAATATGGAATCCAATTTTACATTAAAATAATATTCTATTACTAAGAAAACATTAAGGAACTCCAATTAAAGATAGATGCTCTAACCATGTGTATAAATTAAACTCTTTATTTTCCTAATAGATTAATTATTTTTACAATTTTGGGTTTGAATTAATGTTGAGCAGGTTGATTCTGTACATTCTGCTTTAAGTGGAATGGGATTCCAAGACATAGAAATTGTGGTTGCTGAAACAGGATGGCCCTCACGTGGAGACAACAATGAAGTAGGACCAAGTGTTGAAAATGCCAAAGCCTATAATGGAAACCTTATTACACACCTTAGATCATTGGTTGGTACACCTTTGATGCCTGGAAAATCCATTGACACGTACATTTTTGCACTCTATGATGAAGATTTGAAACCTGGCGCTGGATCTGAACGTGCTTTTGGTCTTTACAAAACTGATCTTACTGTGGCATATGATGTTGGCTTAGACAAGTCTACCCAAAAGGTGAACAAAATCACTCTTCTTTAGGCTCCATTTCGTCCACATCCAACACATTAGGCTCGACCATTATAAAATCGACTTATGAGATGAAGATTGTCCGTTTTATAATCTTGAAAATTGTCTGATTAAAACTAATGTGATCAAGAAATTTAAAGTTTGCATAGTATTTTAAAATTTATTAGTTTCAAGTACGAATTTGACAATGCCTTACAATTTCTTCGACTAAATTGATGGTTCATTCTAAATGAATTATAAGAACACGTGCTTTGTGCAGGGACTTTGTTATTAATAAATTTTGCATGTATACGGTGCCCTTTGCTTTGTAGTTTATGTCTTACTGGCCCCTGTTCATCTTTTACAGGGACTTTGTTATTAATAAATTTTGCCGTTAAAAAAAATAAAATGTGTCTTGTCTTTCCTTTGTCTCTTTACACAGGGTCCTCCATCAACTAGTCCAAATGCTCCTGTTACTCCAGCACCTAAAACCACAACACAATGGTGCATTCCAAAAGGGGGAGTAAGTGATGATCAGCTGCAAGCAAATCTTGACTATGCCTGCAGTAGTGATGGCATGGATTGTGGGCCAATTCAACCTGGAGGTGCTTGTTATGATCCTAATACAGTGGCATCTCATGCTGCCTTTGCCATGAATCTTTATTACCAAAAGTTTGGTAGAAATCCTTGGAATTGTGATTTCTCTCAAACAGCAAGTCTTACATCCCAAAATCCAAGTAAATTTCTTTTACTCCCTATTTTTTGTACATATATGACATATGGTTAATTATGTTAAAAAAATGTGGTTAATTCAGTTAAGTAGATAGTTAATTTAATTCGCTATCAAAATCAAGGTTAAAGTAATTATACATGATTAACTACAATTTTCAACGTGATTTAAATTAACTATATACTCAACTAAATTAATCAAAGAGATTATGTGATTAACCAAGTGTCGCATGTATATAGAAAATTGAGTGTTATGAAACATTTTCTATTATTTAATGAGTTGTCTAACTTGAATTTTACTACTCTCTTTGTAGGTTACAATGGTTGCACTTATCCAAGTGGAAGTACCTGAAAATGCAGAGGCTTAAGCTTGTGACTTTTAGAAGTTTGTTTTTATTATAATTAAGTTAATGAATAAGGCTCTACCTTTATTCTCTTTTATTTAGTGTCCTTTTATTTTATACAACTTGGATTGTAAAAAGGGATCCCATGCTCACGGTTGTTTGTTTAGGTATCTCCTATCTCTTATACTATATTTGGTAAGTTGTGAGAAGAAACTTGGTACAAGAGAAATATGAATGATATAGAAGTGAAAGATTAAAGATGTATATGTTTCTGTTTCTTTTTATATATTATATGGTTGGATAGAAAATAGAAAGAGAAAATATTATTTTTTAAAAGTAAAAAATAACCTTGAACTAATTAATAAGACCAATATGAAAATTTATTTTCAAAATTGTTTTAATTTGAATTTAATTATTCAATTAATTTACCTATTTTAATTTATTTCATTTAAATAATTAAAATTAGATTTTTTTTTTGTGATTATAACACAAATAAACTCCCTTTAAAACACAAAAATTGATGAAATGAAAATACCAACATATTTTGATTTATAATGTAATTAAAGGGTCGATATTTTGTAAAATTTCTCCGGTATGAAATTGTCAAAAACTGATTGAATATTACATTTGATAGAGACTAAATTGCTTTTTGATCAAACTGAGAGAGATTTAATTGAGTATTTAGTGTCTATCTTAAAAAACAAATACACCACGAGAGTATCAACATGGATATTTGTCTTTTCAAAAAAAAAAACATGGATAACGGGGAAAAAATTGAGATCATATCGCAAACTAATGGAGGACCACCTTAGATTTTTTATCTTTCATTAAATGTGTTCATTGTGCCACTTTATATTTAAGTAACCATACTTTAAATTTTCTAAATCATGCTAATTTGAAGTATTCATCGCCTTTGTGGATGATGGGAAACTTGGGTGGTCACTTTTAATGATATCTTTCCTCTTGATTATATTTTTTTTTCTATTTATAAGGCTCGATTTTTAGATCTTATTTAAGATATTTGAGTTCAGTTTCACTCAGACCAACGTAATAATGATATTTAATTTTAAATTTTCAATGGACCATTTAAGCCACCCTTAATCAACTTACGTTTTTATATTTTTTTTATTCCTACTTGCACTTATTTTTAAATATTACAGTCATAAGCAAATCATTCTTCAGTTTTTGATACAAATTATTATTTTTTGTTCATAAGCAACTCATCCTTATTGTTTCAACAGTAGCACTGTGAACAAGATGCTAACTTATTCATGAGATTATAACAAAAAACAGTTCGTAGTTCGTACACATTATCATTTAACATAAAAAATTAATGATAACAAAGAGTAACAATCGATCTGTCAATAAGAAAAGAGTGAAACATTTGTCTTTGTTGCGTATGATATTAAAATAGTAACTGTTGGAGAGACATAACATCAACTTCCATTGTCGTCCAGCGGTTAGGATATCTGGCTTTCACCCAGGAGACCCGGGTTCGATTCCCGGCAATGGAATCTTTTTTTTCCTGGTTTTTCAATTTTTTTTTTAGCTTGTGAAAAGTGCAAGACAAATAAGGAGAGAAGAAGCTTCCAAAGGGGTTTAGTGAGAACTGAGAAGGTTTTTTGAGTTATTCCAGTAAGGGTTAGTAACTACGTATTTGGAATGTCTCACTAAAATGATAAACTACCCTTTTGCTTAAAAAATCACTTATTTCTAGTAGTAATACTGAAAACATGTCTTAATGGAAGTTGAATTACGACCACGAGTGCTTAATTTAGTCCATTAACTTCCCTACTAACACCGTTAGTTTTCCATTAACTTTTCTTTTAGTCCACCCACCATTCTTGCAGGTTTGTTTGTCCTGCATTTCTCTGAAGGTCCAGTTCTGGATTGTTGTTGAGCCTTTGGTTTGTGGTGAATTAGCTATTTTTGGTTTCCCATCGGTTGGTGAGGCTTGCTTTCGCTGGTGTTGTTGTGACGAGGGATTAATTTGGTTGGTTTTATTAGGCGTTTTGGTGCTTTTTTAAAGTTCCCTGTGTTTGTTTTTTGTTTTAGGTACACATTGCCTTTGTTGCATGTTTTGCTCTGATTGCAGAGAGTGGGTAGTATTGACAAATTAGCCTTGTCACTGGTTTTTGTTTTGTTTTTCGATCCATCAATCTTTTGTACCTTTCAGGAAGATTGAGGACTAAGATGAGTTAGGAAGGTGACAACACAGTAATTGAAAGACTGATTAACGAGTTAGAAAGGAATTAACTTATGTTTCAATTTTGGTGGAGAAAGAAGTACACCTTTGTCGGATCTCATATTCAAATTTGGTTGATGACATTTGTTGAGTGACTAATCAATGGTTTATTCAATAATGGTGGATTAAAAAAAAAAACAGAATTTGGTTGATGACATTTGTTGAGTGACTGTCAATGGTTTATTCAATAATGGTGGATTAAAAAGAAAACAGAAGATTAACGGTGTTAATAAGAAAGGGAAGTGTATATCTATTGGATAAAAACCTGTACGTTAGGGGAGGCGAGGGTAATTTTCCCTTAATATCTGGATACAATGGTTGAAAAATGAACATATGTTAAATGTGATATGTTTCTTTAATTTTATTAAGCCGTACTTTATATAAAATTGTAATGAGTTGAATATCCCGAACGTGTGAATTAACACAACTTTTTCCCTCAACAAACTTCCCGAATACGCAATTTAGTGAATGAAACTTTCCAAATTGTAATGTGCTGTGGTAAAAAAAAATGCTTTCAAGATCAGTTTAGTGAATGAAGCTATCACGTGCAGCAGTCAACATCACTGAACGAACTAGTGTAAATTTCCCAAATACACAATTAAGTACGTAGACTTTGAGGCCCAAATACGAGATATAATTCTGGACTAAACACATCTGCTATTTAACAAATATCCATCCAATTCATTGAGAAAAAAAATATTATGGAAAATTGTCAAAATTCATAATACATTTGCTACAAAGAAATTAAGTATAATTATGACTATGGAAATTTTCTCTAATAAACCCGACATGATACTTCTGGGTATTGTTGCTTGTCTGACAAGAAGCATGCAGTGAGGGACAAATAAATTGCACATACCAAGCCAAAGTTGCAATTCTTTACACACACCTAGCTATGTGGCTGTTGAACTCCAATCACCATAATACAAATTTAGGCCACATTGAGTCAACATATCTTGACTTGAATGGAACTAACCGCTTGCCACAATCTCATGGATGGCATCACTGACAGTTACATCATCAGATCTGACAGCCAGTTTCATTGCAACATCCTTTGCACCATCAAGTCCAAAAGACAGCCGCACAAGTACCTTCACACCCCCTATGAATACACCCGACAATAAGCATGTGTGTGACCTTGAATTAGGTGGGACGACCTCAGTGCCCTGCAAGTAGCGAACAATAAAATAATGAGAAAGATATTGTCTTCCTAGAAGATACGGTTGTATTACTAATGAACAGGCATTGATTGATACAAGATGCTCTACTCCTTTCTTTCAAAAGTTCTTTGGTGGTACTAGCATGGAGTTAGAGAACAAAATGTCTAATATTCCAGGTTCCAGATGATGTCAGCTATGACATCAGCCAATACTTGATCTAGAGTGGCCATGAAGTGAAAGAGAAATCCATTACTCTCACGAGCACTTATGAAACTCTTAAATCGGGTTCTCAGTGGTCTATGCTTACACAGGCTTTTACTTGCATCTATAACCTCGTCGTGGCAGGGATTTGACAAAACGTCACAAAGCTCTACTGCCAAATCATTAAAAGGAACTACAGACTTAAAGCGAACATTTTCTATAGCCTAAATGTATTTGCATCTCTTTATGTAGGTATATCAAAACACTCAACAATTGGGATTGATCTTTGTGCCATGGGAAAAGAAATGTCTTACTCCTGAAGCACTAGAGAATCTCTTCTAATTCACGTTATCTGTCAATGAACCTGTGTGCATGCACATGTTCACAGAAAAGCATTCTGTCCAAACAACAGCACTTTAAAGTTTAAATGCTACCCATGGGCGTTCTTGTGGCTTGAGTTTAGCAATGTGTCGAAGATCAACTTCAAAATTTTAAAAGGAACTAAGCGGACTGGCTACAAGCATTGAAGTATTTATATACACCTCAGAATAATGTTCAACCTAAAATTGATGTATGAGAAAGTGAACACCAACGTTTGGGTTATGCTCTCCAATAAGGCATGGAAAATGAATATGAAATCAGTGTATGGAAAATGAATCCTGATAGAGACAGTAACATTTTTTAGTCTTCTGGGAAGAATCTAATTGGGAGGACATCACCTCATGTTGCAGTTGCAGTTGCAGTAATAATAGTGCAAAACACTCATGATCAGTTTAATAAAATGGGTCTCATAACAACAAGCATTTACGAAGCCACAACTGACATCATTGGCTTACCTCACAAGGTTGCATGCCAAGAAGAGTGATGACAGTATTTACAGCTTCGGACAAGCCTTCCCTTGGGCCAAGACCGTATTCATCCACTCGTTCAGAATCAGGGTCCATGCTTTCCCATGCGTTCCTGAAATTAGACACCCCCACTTTCAATATGTAATCTGCCGCAACAACCTCTAGATCCTCCAGCTGGTATTCATCTTCAACGCCATCATCTTCAGCCTCACCAGAGGTTGGGTCAACCTGGTCAATATGCAAGTTATGAAGTAACGAACAACTTTCCACAAAAACTACTATAGGTCTAGTTTTGCACAAATTTCAAGATGAAAAAAACACAATAAGCTTCATGATTGATATTTAAACACACACATACATAATATAATGGAGATCTTGGACAGAAAAACCACAAACAAAGGGAACAAGTACCTCTTTAACAATAAATCTCAGAATGTTAGAAAACTTTCCAGATGTTGGCAATCCCTCAGGCTTCTCAAACACCACAAAAGTCTGCCCAGGTGTATCATAAGGAAGAGATCGGAGGGGCTTGGAGATCACCTGAGAAAATTCTTCTGCTTCTGAAGCATCCACAACTACAATAACCTGGAATAGGGAAAAATATTACACAGATGGCCTGAAGTTGCATAATAGTATGAAATTGTACATCATCTATATTAGTCATTACATCTTCCAATAGTTGTTCGGGTATTGTGTTTGTGCAGTTGTACTGAAACACAACATGTGTATCAAAAATGTGTTTAACAACATTAACTGCATATTCTGTCTCTGCTTCAGTAAGCTCCACAGGTGCTGAGGACTGGTAAGAAATATAATATATAATATCAGAATACATGTGATTAGATCGGATATAGAAAGAATAATACGAATATATAGAATTTTTGTAAGATTTAGAGAAAGAACCTTAAAAAGCTTCCCAAAGTTTGCAAACTCAGGAATTGACAGAAGTTGCCTTTCATATGAATCTACAGTGGATGGGGGCCCACTAGGAGGAGCACCCAAACCACCAGTTGGCTTTTTACCAGGGGCTTTCTTCTCTGCAAGAGGCTGAGACTTGACCTCCTTGGGCACCAAATTAATGTCAAAAGCCTCTTCCGAAGGCTCCTGCAGTCAAAGAGGAAACATGAGATATGTCCTAAAGTAACTAATGAAAAGAAATAACAATATACAGAACTTACGTATTTTTTCAAACTGGTCTCCAGATTGACGAGCGGGATATCAAGTGAGCCGAAGAGGAAGTCCCTCGCATCTTTATCAATCTCAGTATCACCTCCAAGTGTGTTAAGATAAAGTGTGGCTCTATCACGAACCTGCAGAGAAATCAAAATCATAACCATCAAAATATAAATCAAAGCAAATAATAATTTGATAAACTTCCTTGAAAAATCGTAGGAACCACATAAATTATAGAAATGCAATGTAAGAAATGACAGAAGTTGACCTCATCATCACTGTCAAAAAGACATCGCCTTAGCAGAACAAATATGCGGGGCTGAAAAGAGTAATTAAGAGATTTTTAATTAAGTTAATAATAAATATCACCCTAAATAAATAAAAATTCTAGAGAAAATAATTAATAAATAAAGGCAACAGCACCTTTAATCCATCAACAGAAGCACCAAATTTGGCTAGTGTGCTCACAGCACTGGCCCTAACAGTTGCATTCTCGAGATGTACTCTGTTATAAATATACCGAATATATTTGCTGGGGTCCAATGTTTTTGGTCCTTCAATTCCAAGGAAGTGGAGTATCTAAGGTACAAGGGGGGAAAATTAACAAGAGGTAAAATTCCAATATCACGCAAAGTAAACTACAAAGCACAACCAAAATTATCACCTGTGTCGACAGGTAAGTGAATTCACAATCTTCAATGAACTCACAAAGATGAAGTAACCCACTTTCCTTAGCATCAGGGATATCTCTAATAAGAATCACTATTGAATCGACAATTGCTTTCTTGTAATCGAAACCACCTTCTTCCCTAAGAATGTTACTCAGGAAATTCATCCTGAAAATAATAACATAATAGAAACCAGTAATTTAGACCATTTATCAGGGAAAATATTCAAATGAAAGATGTAACATCTGGCTGAAAGAAACATATAGAATGACACATATACTCACAGAGATCTATATTTTAAAGGAAACTTCAAGCACAATGATCTTATTGCTTCAACAACAACAATTTTGAACTCATCAGCAATATCAGACATGAAATTTGTAATCTGCTTCATAAGGCGATCCACACTTGATTCATTTCCTGTCTTCAAAAGAGTAGTAATAGCAAGTGTGGCAATGCTTCTGTTCTGGTCAGAGATTAAACTTTCCATATCAATGTTGCAGTTGGTGACTGCCATTGGATGTGTCATTGCCACCTGCAAAGTTCAAAGCCACGCTCATAAATTATTAATAAAAACAATGAAAGTTAGACCATAAAAAATCTTTTAATATTAGCTACAATACAATAATTTTTTTCATCAATTTTTCAAAAATCATATCAGACAGAAAAGCAAAATGTGCCTCCAAAAGGGAGAGAATCAAACATACATCCTTTCTCAAATTTTATTAAAGCATAAACAGTACTTCTACTGAAATTTATGAGATTAAAGAAGGTCAACCTTGTTCAAGGTGCGGACAGCAGCAAATCTCAATACTGGCTTGGAAGAACTTAGGAAGAGCTGAAGAACAGTAATTGCTGGAGTTAATTCCCGGCTAGTTACACCATTAAGGTCTGTAATTGCCTTAGCAGCTTCAAAAATCACCATTTCTGACTTGTGACGAAGGCAACTTTCGAGAAAATCATAGAAGGGTCGTTCCCCTGATTGTGTAATATTTCCTGACTCACGAATAACCTGCAGATATTATACTACATAAAGATTATTCAAATGAATATCTCCCACGTACAACTCTATAAGAAAAGGAAAACACACCTGACTTGTATAACGGATCAAGAGACATTGGGCCAAAGGTGAGCGAACACTTCCCCTTGTCAAGCTAGTAACCAGCTTGCTAACAGCTAGTCGATCATTCTGCCGTATCTGCAATGTTGCAAGTTACCATGTGTCAACAAATATGCTTGAACCTATTTGTTTGGTATGCCAATAAAAGAAGGATTTTTTGAATGTTTAATCAACCTATCAACGTGTCATTGATAGGACTTTAAGAGTGATATGAATTGATTCGATAGAATAGAATTTCCATCATGGCCATTTTCAAAGTAACTTCAGAAGACAATGATGTACAAAAAATGCAGACAGGTTTATACATATACAGACTTTGCCAAAGTTGGGAACACAGCAAGATAATCAGTCTTTAAAACTATTCACAGTGCTATGTGATGCAGCCAGTTATCGATGGCAGCTGTAATTGAAGCTAAATAAGAGAACGAATAGGAGTATGCTAAATTAATAGATGGCATAATGTCATAAGATGGAGTAGAAACCAGATAATCAAATGTCAACTTCTTTGGTTGTATTACAAGGAGTTTTGCTTTCTTTTATTGTGGTAAATTCATTTCCTTGAGAAGCTTATAGAAAAATGAGACAAAAGTTATTTGATTTTTTGACACAAGCCAATTATTAAAAAAGCTCTTCCACTGAAGGCATATTATGGTTTTCATATTTAACATCCCCTTGTACCGAATTTGAATTTTTATTTGGAAAGATGTAGGCCAAAAGAATTTATCACTAAAGTCTAAACCACTTGATCATAAAGCTTGATACCATGTAATGCTGAATATCTAACAGGTTTTCAAAGGAAATAATAAAACACTAGCTCATGCTGAATATTCAATGAACTTCAACTGTGATGAACCGAAAAATTGACCGTACAAGAAATTGATCTTGTTACATATCCCAGCAACTGATGAATTACATTGCATCGGTGACGAATTACATTGCTGAATATCTAGAGTCTTAAGTTATTCAAGAGAATATATTTTTTTAGAGAAATGCTAGCAACACACATTCTAACATGCACTTTTCAACACACTCTCTTTGATTGGAATTCACATGGGGACCCACCAAATTTATATGGGACCCATGTGAATATTAACCAATCAAAGAGAGTGTGTGTTAGAATGTGTGTTGCTAGCATTCCTCTATATTTTAAAACACAAAGAAGGCTTTCATCGTCAGACATTCACACAGCATACCTGATGTAGCAAAGCCAGTGCGTGAAATTGTACAAGAGCTGCTCTTGATTGTACAGCTTCCTGAACCTCATTGCTCCACCTTTTTACAATCTCAGGGTTTGTCTAAAAGTTGGGGATATACAATAAGCAACTGATGTAGATGAAATATACAGATCATAGAAGGATTACAAATATATATTAATAATACCT